>Ga0209458_1000001_pt1 | contig 250737 bp, 228 predicted proteins | sample WorMetLIZAISLAND_FD_187411 | JGI IMG/M metagenome (GOLD analysis project Ga0209458, IMG submission 187411) | Marine gutless worms symbiont microbial communities from Max Planck institute for Marine Microbiology, Germany - Inanidrilus manae... ...
GAGCCGCACATCATCATCATTGCGGCGGCGCTCAAACAGGTCGACACCTGCGAGCGGGCGCCCAGCGAGAGCATCAAGACCAATATCCTCGGGGTTCAGAACCTCGTCGAAGTGGTCGAACGCAACATGCACAGGCTCGGCACGCTCGAATCGGTGGTCATGGTCTCGACCGACAAGGCCTGCGAGCCGACCAATGTCTACGGCATGTCGAAAGCGATCGCCGAGCGTGTCGTGACCAGCCGCGGGACCCTGCATGAGCGCCCACACTTCGTCGCCGTTCGCTACGGCAACGTGCTCGACTCGCGTGGCAGCATTATCCCGTTGTTCCGCTATCAGGCGGAGAGGGCGCCAGCCTTCACCCTCACGCATGAGGACATGACGCGCTTCGTGATGACCCTCGACCAGAGCATCGACCTGATCCTGGACGCCGCGGAACACGCCCGCTCGGGTGAGACCTGGCTGCCGAAGCTGCAGGCGATGCGGGTCAAGGATCTGGGCGAGATTTTCTCCCGCCGATACAACAAGCCGGTCAAGCTGATCGGCATCCGCCCCGGCGAAAAGGTTCACGAGATGCTGATTTCGCGTACCGAGTCGTTCCGTTTGACGGAGCGCAACGGCTACTACGTTCTCTTCTCGCCGCTGCATCCGGTTCCGGCGGACGCCGAGATGATGGAGTACGAAAGCTCCCGCGACCTTCTGTCACAACCGGAGCTGGAAGCCTACCTGGATGGTCTCGGCCTGATCGGTACCGGCGTCGACCGCTTCGTTGGCATCAAGGCCGACGAACTGCGAAAGAACTGATCCCAGCTACGCTCTGAAGGACCATGGCGATGAGCGATCGGAAATCCTACCCTCTCTTCAAGGTGCAGGTCGCGAAGGACGCTGCGCTCGACAACCTGTCGGCCGTTTTCGACAGCGGCTTCATCAACGAAGGCGTCGAGGTCGGCCGCCTGACCGAGGCCCTGAAACCCGTCCTCGGCTCCGACAACATCGTTCTCATGAACAGCTGCACCTCGGCCTTGACCGTCGCCCTGCGGCTTGCCGGCGTCGGGCCGGGCAAGAACGTGGTCACCAGTCCGATGACCTGTATCGCGTCAAATACACCGATCATCAACCTTGGTGCCGCCATCAAGTGGGCCGACATCGATCCCATTTCCGGCATGATCACGCCGGAGACGGTGGCCGCGGAGATCGATGAGAACACCGCGGCGGTGCTCTTTGTCGACTGGGCCGGCGTGCCGGCGCCGCTGGCCGAACTTTGGGCCGTCTGCAAGAAGGCCGGGGTCAAGATGATCCAGGACGCGGCCCACGCCTTCATGGCCGAGTATGAGGGCCGGCCGGTCGCGCAGTTCGCCGACTTCACCTGCTTCAGCTTCCAGGCGATCAAGCACTTCACCTGCGGCGACGGCGGCGCGCTCGTCTGCGCCGATGAAGCGGACCGGCGCGCCGCGGCCAAGCTCAAGTGGTTCGGTTACGACCGGGAGGCCGCCAAGGACGAAAAGGGCAACTGGAAGGCCCAGCAGGCCGAGGCCGATATCCTGGAGTCCGAGGTCGGCTACAAGTTCAACATGAACAACGTCGCCGCCGCCATCGGCCTGGCCAACCTGCCGCAGATGGAGCAAGTCGTCGGCCGCCATCGCGCCAACGCCGCAGTCTACGATGCTGCCTTCGCCGCGCACCCCCTGATCCAGCCCATCCGGCGGCCGGAGGGATCAAACCCGGCGTTCTGGGTCTATACCACCATTCTGGACCCGAGCGTCGACCGCGATGGGGTGATCGAGGAGCTGGCCAAAGTCGGCATTCACTCCGGCCAGGTGCACGTGCCCAATGACGATTACACCTGCTTTGCCGCCTACCGCAGAGACCTGCCGGGGGTGCGGGAATTCTCGGCACGGCAGATTTCGCTGCCGTGTGGCTGGTGGCTGGGCGAGCACGATGCTCAGTTCATTGCCGAGAGTGTCCTGGCGAAGCTCCGTCGTGTCGCCGCGGCGTGATCGTGGCGCGGCTGAGCCCTACGCTTGAGCCACCCCAAGATCCTCATCGGCACCCTTGAGTGCGGCGAGGCCGAGTTCGAGCTCTGCCGGCAGCGTGTCGCCGCACAGGAGGGTGCTGTCGTCGAGCACCTGGTTTTCAGCAACCTTCCCGAGCTTGAGGCACATCAACGGCTTTTCGAGGTCTGGAACCTGCGACGGCAGGAGTTTGATCTTTTCGTGAAGGTCGATGCCGACACGGTGTTGGCGGACGAAGGGGCCCTTTCCCGGCTTTGGGCGCTGTTCGCGGCGGACCCCGATGTCACGGCCGTGCAGGCCGGGCTACACGACTACTTCACGGACGAGATGATCGCCGGGCTGAACTGCTTCTCGCGCGAGGTCTCCTTTTCGCGGCCGACCCACCAGGTCTACTGCGACCGCATGGAGGAGATCGGTCACCGCCGGGTCTTGAAGCCGGATGATACCCGTGCGCTCTACCCGATCGCCCATCACTGTCTTTTCCCCCATCCGCGCCAGGCCTTTCACTACGGTTATCGCCGCTGGCTCAAGGGGCAGACCGACGTGATCGCCAAGACCACCGATGCCTTCGAGCGCCTGGATTTGCAGGACGGGAGCGAGGACGGCGCAACCGGTCGCGATGCGAGGCAGGAGGGCAGGGGTCGCTTTTGGGCCCTGGCCGGGGCCTGCGCCGCCTTCTGGGAGCCGCTGGAAGAGGCGTCCTACGAGGCGCCCGCATTCAGTGCCCTGTGGCATCGGGTGGAGCGCGATCAGGCCGAAGGCCGATTGCCGGCGAAGATCGTTCTCGAACAAGTACGCGGGATTTTGGCCGGTTCGCTCGGCGTCCGTGCACGGCGCTTTCTGTACCGCACCAGGCGGCGGCTGTCTCCGCGACCGCAGTCTCCTCTCTGACAGGGAGATCGGTCGGTGGGCTACGGCGGAGACCTCATCATGACGGCCAGCGTGGCGGCCTACCGGGCGCACACGGGCAGGAGGGTCGCCCTGGTGAAGCGCCCAGGCTTGAGCGACCTGCTGCGGCTGAGGCTTTACAAGCCCTCGGCCGAAGCGGCGGCCTCTCCCATCTATAGTGGCAATCCCGATATCATACTGCGCGATGTGCAGAACGGCCGGTCGAGGCAGCTTCTCGATCGCCTGGACGGCCTCTTTTGGCGCCTAATGTCGCGGTTGTCGCTCGAGCCCTGGCTGGATGGAGTCCTGCAGCGGCTTTGCCACCGGCATGCGGCGCGTTCCGGCTTGCGCTACCTCTACCACGACACGATTCGCTTCAGCTACGCGGCGGAAACCCTGCCGGACCGCATGGTCTGGGAGGACGCCCCGAACGCCGTTGCCGGCGTGCTGAAGGGCTTTGCCGAAGACGAACGACCGCCGGCGACACATCCACAACTGCCCGGGGCCTTCTACGGGCTGGATGCGGAGCTTGGGCAGGTGGAGGCGATGCTTGCCGGAGAGGGGCTGGCGACGGGTGGCTATATTGTCATCGAGCCGAGCACGAACCTTGAGTGGTTCGGTGACTTGCGGGCCTGGCCGATGGAGAACTGGCAGACACTGATCGACTGCCTGCGGGCAGCCTTCCCGGATGTCGAGATTTTGCAGATCGGTGTCGATCAGGGTGAAGTCCTGGCCGGGATCCGGGATTGGCGGGGGAGGACGACCTTTCGGCAGGCCGCGGCCCTGATTCAGCAAAGCAAGCTTTTCATCGGCACCGAGGGCGGGCTGATGCATGCGGCGCGGGCGGTCGAGGCGGCGGCCGTCATCATTTGGGGCGGCCTGACCTTGCCGACCTTCGCCGGCTATCCCGACCGACACGCCATACTCGTGAACGAGGTGAGCTGCGCGCCCTGCGGCCTGTGCGGCGCTTGCCCCTTCGATAATGCCTGCATTCGCGGTATCTCCGCGGACTTCGCATTCGACGCGGCCGCGCAGGCACTGCGGCAATACCAGCCTGGCCTTCGCTTCACGAGCCAGCCAGCAGAGGGCAAGGAACGGCAAGCGTGCTGAGGAGGCTGGCGTCGCAACTCGCGCGGCTTGTGCCATCGCGTTTCTTCGTCCGCATCCTCGGCTTCCTCTTGCAGGCCCGCGCCGTGAATACGCCGCCGCGCGAGCGCCTGGAGATGCTGTTCTACCTGCAGAACCTGGTGAACAACCTGCTTGCCGGCGCGGGCGTCGACTATGGCGACGGTACGCACGTCAAGCACCGCCTCATGCGCTACCACGACTTCTTCGTCGATAATCTGCGGCCTGGCGAACGGGTCTTGGATGTCGGCTGCGGCGGCGGGCAGGTGGCGCGATCGATCGCCGAGCGCGTGGAAGACGCCGAAGTCGTCGGCATCGACATCAGTGCAACGAACATCGCGCGCGCTCGGGAAGTCTGCGCCGGTGCGAACGTACAGCTATTGTGCGGCGACGCGGCGGAGCTGCCGGCCGAGGAGCGGCCGTTCGACGCGATCGTCCTGTCCAACATCCTGGAGCACATCGAGCGACGGCCTGAGCTCTTGCGCAAGCTTTTCACCGCCACGCGCGCGAACCGCGCCCTCATCCGCGTGCCGCTGTACGAGCGCGACTGGACCGTTCCCATGCGCCAGGAACTGGGCATTGAATGGCGCCTCGATACGACGCACTTCACCGAATACACGGTGCCACAGTTCGAGGAGGAGATCGCAGCCGCCGGCGCGAACGTCGAGCGCCTCGATATCCGTTGGTCAGAAATCTGGGCCGTTGTCGTGCCCGCAAGGGTCTAAGCCATGAGCGGCCCGCTGATCAGCGTCGTTATGGCCAACTACAACGGTGGCTCCTATCTCCCGCTGGCGGTGGAGAGCATCCTGGCCCAGAGCTGCGGCGACTTCGAGCTCATCATCATCGACGACTGCTCGACAGACGACAGCCGGGCCTATCTGCGCTCCCTGGACGATCCGCGAGTAAGGCTGCTTGAAAACCAACAGAACCGCGGCCAGACCGCTTCGCTGAACATCGGCCTGGAGGCCGCGACCGGCCGCTATATGGCGCGCATGGACGCCGACGATATCTGCGAGCCGACGCGCTTCGAAAGACAGCTCCAGTTCCTTGAGAGCCGGCAGGATATTGCGATCAGCGGCACGCAAGCCCGGTTCATCGACGACAAGGGAAGCGATTGTGGCGTCAGCCATCATCCGAACGACCCGGACTCCGTTTGGGCCTACGGTTTTCTGCAGAACCCGTTCCTGCACCCCTCTGTCTTCCTTCGCATAGAGCTGGTCAGGGATGAGGGGGTGCGGTTCGACGAAAGCGTTGTCAACCAGGATTTCGAGCTGTGGTCTCGGCTGCTTCCCACCCACCGCGGGGCCAATCTGCCGGAGCGGCTGATCCGCTACCGCGTCCATGCGGACAGCATGACCATCCGCCATCTAGAGGAGAACCTTCGGGCCTCCGCGGCCATCATACGTAGCCGTCTTGCCGCGGAGGGGCTCGACGACCTGATGACGGACGCGGAGATCGACTCGCTGCTGCGCTACGTCTTTGCCGACCGCCGACTTGCCGACGAAGCCGGCGTCGATCGCGCGGCACTCGGATCGGTCCTGTGGCGGGTGACCAAGGCGCTTCGCCGACAACGCCCGGGCTGCGGCGAGTTCGTGGACCTCATGCTTCACCGCCTCGTCCAGTCCTGCCTTTGGCCCCAAGGATCCCGGCGGCTTGGGCTTCGTTGTGCGCTGCTGGGGCGCAGCCTGGCGGAGGCGCCGGCGAGCTGGTTTCGTTTGATCGCGAGACGCGCATTGGATCGCGGATCGCGCCCGGCGGTCTCGATGGCATCGGCGTGCGGCTCGAATGAAGCTCTGCCGATGAATGTGCGCTAGCCGAGCGGGCCATGCGGCTGCTCCATCTCGTTTTGGGCGCGCAGGTGGCGGTCGTCCACCAGTTCAAGAGGCCGCCCTACGGTGGCGGCAATCAGTTTCTGCTGGCGCTCACGGGCGAGCTTCGGCGGATGGGATTCGACGTCGGCGCCCGTGCCATCGGCCCGAGGACGCGCCAGGTTCTGTTCAACTCCTTCAACTTCGACATGTCCTGGCTGCGGCATAAACTCAGAGACCGAAAGGCGCGCGGCATCCGAACCATTCACCGTGTCGACGGCCCCATCTCTGCTTATCGCGGTCAGGACTTTCACGTGGACGAGGAGATCTTCGAGATCAACCGCGAGCTGGCCGACGTGACGGTCTTTCAAAGCGAGTTCAGTCGCGCGAAGCACAGGGACATTGGCCTGGACTTTACGGGCGAAACGGCGGTCATCATGAACGCGGTCGATCCGAGCATCTTCTATCCCGACCTCGATGTCCGACCGCTCGAAGCCCAGGATCGAAAGGTCAGGATCGTCGCCAGCAGCTGGTCGGACAATCGGCGCAAAGGCGCGGATGTCTTCGAGTGGCTGGATGAGAACCTGGATTTCAGCCGCTACGAAATGACGTTCGTCGGCAACGTCAAATGCGAGTTCAGGAACATCCGTCGATGTCCTGCCGTGCCGTCGGCGGCTTTGGCGGCCGAATTGCGTGCGCACGACATCTACGTCGCCGCAAGCCTGAACGATCCTTGCTCGAACGCGCTGACGGAGGCGCTCGCCTGCGGGCTTCCGGCCGTTTATCGGAAATCCGGCGGCCATCCGGAGATCGTCAAGAAGGCCGGCCTCGGTTTCGACAACGCCGAGGAGGTGCCGGAGCTGCTGGACAGGATCGTTCAGAACCACGCGGCCTATCGCGCCAGTATCGAGATACCATCCATCGCCAGTGTCGCGACACGCTATGCCGCGTTGTTGGGCGCCTAGCAGACCCGGCGCCATTCCTTCGCGCCCATAAACTTAGACCGGAGCTTTCTTGCAAAAGGACTACCAACCGCTCGCGCAGGAGGACAGCGAGCGTTCGGAGATCGAACGGGTCGCCGCCTATTGGACGAGCGTTTGGGACGAGCTGTCCCTGGATTCGTCGCAGAACGCCGAGAGGATCGAGGCGAGCGACGAGTACGGAGTCATCGGGCCTTATCTGGCGAAGTTGCCCAAGGACGCCGCCGTCCTCGATGGCGGCTGTGGCATGGGCCAGTGGGTCTGCTACCTCAAGGACCGCGGCTATGCGGCCACCGGCATCGACGTTAGCGCGCCGACCGTGGAGCGCCTCAAGTCGGCTTTTCCGGCGCTGGACTGGGCGGTCCAGGATATCAACGGCATGACCTTTCCGGAGGCTAGCTTCGACGCCTATCTCTCCTGGGGCACTTTCGAGCATTTCGAGGCGGGGCTCTCGGGGCCCTTTACCGAGGCCTGGCGTGTCTTGAAGCCGGGCGGTTTCTCTTCGTTTCGGTGCCGCACGACAGCTTGCGACTGATGCCGGGGCGCTATGGGACGGATTGGAGCCGCTCTGCCTCCGCCGCCCGGACGCCGCAAGCCTTCTATCAGTGGCGCCTCACCCCGAAAGAACTGGCCTTCGAGGTTGCGCGCCACGGGTTTTCGGTGGAGGAGGTCGCTCCCATCCATACGCTCTCCGGCGCCGGCCGGCTGTTCCAAGCGCTGACCAAGCGCCCGACCTATGGCCGGATCTCGGCGCGGATCGTCAAGCTCATGTCGCTGGGTCTGCCGAAGTGCATCCTCGCCCACATGCTCCTGGCCGTCGCGCGTAAGCCGGCTAACGGCACCCTGCAGGAGTAGCCGTGACCGATAGATCATGGCCGCATCTGATTCTCTATTTGGATCAGGGAACGACCCTCAGTCTTTTTGCCGAGATCGGCACTCTCGGCCGGGAGATGGCGCCCTACCGGCGATTGTCAGAGGCCGGCTGTCCCGTGACCGTATTGAGCTGGGCGAAGGGCGAGGATGCCGCGCTTGCCGCAGAACTTGCGCCTATCGAGATCGTCCAGAACGACACCCGGCTCCCCAACCGGGTTTGGATGCTCTGGCGCCTGCTGCGCCTACGGGCCGACTTCGGCGCCGATGCCGTGCTCATGACGAACCAGCTCCACGGCGCATACCTGCCGGCCATGGCCCGACTCTTCAACCGCGTCGACATGATCCTTCGGTTCGGCTATCTGCTGTCCCTGAACGCGGCGGAGGAGCACGGCGCGAAGAGCTGGCGCGTCCTTCGCGCAAGGATCAACGAAGCCGTCAGCGCCTGGGCGGCCGCCTCCATCATCGCCACCACGCGGGCCATCCGCGACGTCTTCGTAACGCGCCTGCCGTTCGCCGAGAAGAAGTTCACGGTCGTTCCCAACTTCGTCGGCGATGCTTTCGTGCGGCTCGGCTCGGAACGCAACCGAGACTCGCAGGACAAGACGGGTCTCGCGCTTGTCTACACCGGCCGTCTGGCCGCCAGCAAACACGTGGACCTGGTCATTCGGGCCCTAGCGCATTCTTCAGGCCATCGTCTCGCCGTGATCGGCCGCGGCCCGGAGCAACCGCGACTGGAGGCCCTGGCCGCGGAGCTCGGTGTCTCCGTGACGTTTCACGGCATCGTCGCCCACGAGGCACTGCCGGAGATCTACCGAGGCTGCGATGTCCTGGCGACCATGACGGAGTACGAGGGGCATCCGAAGGCGATGATCGAAGCCATGGCCTCGGGCCTTGTCGTCGTTGCCCCATCGGTCCGGGGCGTGGACGAGGTGATCACCGACGGCGTGACGGGTCTCCTTGTCGAACCTACGCCGGACGCCTTGGCAGCGGCGCTCGACAGACTCGCCGGCGACAGCGAGTTGCGCCGGCGGCTCGGATCGGCTGCGGCTGCCGAAGCGGCGGAGCAATACGGGCTCGACAGCTATGTCCGATCTGTTGCCGCGATCATCACTGGCCGACCTGGGCATACGCCTATGGCGCTGCAGGCTCATGAGCAGCGATAGCGGCGACCTGTCCCTGGCCCTGGGACGGCAGCAGGCCGAGAGGGGAGCGTAGGTCCAGATGTGCGGCCTAGCCGGCTTCTTCGACCTCTCGCGTGGTAGCGACGAGGCCGAGATGGAAGCGGTCTGCGGTGCCATGGCCGACAGCCTGCACACCCGTGGCCCCGACGACCGTGGCATCTGGTGCGATCCCGCCGCAGGGATCGCGCTCGGCTTTCGCAGGCTGTCGATCATCGACCTTTCGCCGCTTGGCCATCAGCCGATGATCTCGGCCAGCGGCCGCTATGTGCTGACCTACAATGGCGAGGTCTACAATTTCCAGGATCTGCGGGCCGAGTTGGAAGCCGCCGGCGTGGCCTTCCGCGGCCACTCCGACAGCGAGGTGATCCTCGAAGGTTTCGCCCGCTGGGGCATGGAGGCCACGGTGCGCCGCATGATCGGCATGTTCGCCCTGGCGCTTTGGGACCGCGAGGCCCGCACGCTGCATCTGGTGCGCGATCGTCTGGGCATCAAGCCGCTCTATTGGGGCCGGCAGGGAGACCTCTATCTCTTCGGTTCCGAGCTCAAGGCGCTGCGCCAGCATCCGGGCTTCGCCGCGGAGATCGATCGCGACAGCTTGGCCTCCTATCTGCGCTTCGCCTACGTGCCGACGCCGCACGCCATCTACCGCGGGGTCCGCAAGCTCCAGCCCGGCACCATCCTGACCCTGGCGGAGGGCCGCGAGCCCTGCGAGCAGACCTATTGGAGCATGGCTGAGGTCGTGGGCCAGGGCCGCGCCGCGCCGCTCGACATCGGCGACCGGGAAGCACTCGACCAGCTCGACGCTTTGCTGCGCGATGCGGTCGGGCGGCGCATGGTGGCCGACGTGCCCTTGGGTGCGTTCCTGTCAGGCGGGATCGATTCGTCGAGCGTTGTGGCCGCCATGCAGGCGCAGAGCAATCGGCCGGTTCGCTCCTTCTCTATCGGCTTCCACGAGGCCGACTTCGACGAGGCAATCCACGCCAAGGCCGTTGCCCGGCACCTGGACACCGATCACACTGAGCTCTACATCGAGCCCGAGCACGCCCGCGCGGTGATCCCCAAGCTGCCGCGGATCTACGACGAGCCCTTCGCCGATTCCTCGCAGATCCCGACCTTTCTGGTCTCGGAGCTGGCGCGCCGCCACGTCACCGTGTCGCTTTCGGGCGATGGTGGCGACGAGCTCTTCGCCGGCTACAACCGTTACATCCTGGCTTCGCAGATCTGGGGCCGGATCGGCTGGGCGCCCACCGCCTTGCGCTGCGGTTTCGCGCGCTCCCTGCGCCTGCTGTCGCCCGAGACCTGGACCAGGCTTTTCGCCTTGGTTCCGGAAGGACGGCGCCCTGCTCAGGCGGGTGACAAGGTGCACAAGCTGTCGCACGTCCTTGAGGGGGGCCCCGACGATCTCTATCGCCGCTTGGTCAGCCAGTGGGACCTGCCGGATCGGCTCGTGCCCGGCGCGCAGGAGCACAAGGGCGTCCTCTTCAACGGCCACGCCGAGAGCCTGCTGCCCGACCAGCTCGGCCGCATGCAGTATCTCGACAGCATCACCTACTTGCCGGACGACATCCTGACCAAGGTCGATCGGGCCAGCATGGCCGTCTCTCTGGAGGCCCGCGTACCGCTGCTCGATCATCGCATTGTCGAGTTTGTCTGGCGGCTACCGGAGCGTTTCAAGATGCGCGACGGCCAGAGCAAGTGGCTGCTGCGCCAGCTGCTCTACCGTTACGTTCCACAGACGCTCATCGAGCGGCCGAAAATGGGCTTCGGCGTGCCGATCGATGCCTGGCTGCGTGGGCCGTTGCGCGATTGGGCGGAGACGCTGCTCGACGAGAAACGCCTGCGCGAGGAAGGGTTCCTGAACCCGCTGCCGATCCGCCAGCGCTGGGACGAGCACCGCTCCGGGGTTCGGAACTGGCACTATCCCCTCTGGACGGTTCTTATGTTCCAGGCCTGGCTTGAGGAGAATCGCGGGATCGCTTGAGGGTCGCCCGCTAACGGCGCCCGCAACCAACCAAGATCAATCAAAAGACTGCCCCATTGCCCTGGGTAGGCGGCACGGTCCCGCCCAGGGCGATGGGGCAGTTGCGTATGAGCGCTGCGCGTTCGCCGCTGTGACGTCTCGCCGGACTCCTTGACGTCGCCTCAGGGCCAACGTCGACTACTTCCAGCTTTCGTCCGGCGGCGGTCCCCAGTCGTGCAGCATGCAGGAGTAGACCGCGGTTTCGTCGAAGGGGAATGCGGCTTCCATCTCCGGCGTCAGGGTGACGCCGAGCCCCTGCGCAGTCGGGCGGATCACGTGTCCGTTCTCGATGCGTCCTTGGTCGCCCATCATCGCGGCGCCCAACGGAAATGCCAGCATAGGATACTCGACAAGGCGCCCGCCTGCGGCAAACGCCGCGTGATAGCTGGCCATGATGGCCACTGCACCGCCCCAGGCGTGGACGATCACGCCGACGGCATCTTTCTCCGCTGCGTCGAAGACATCCATGACCGCGCCGATGCCGCCGATGACCGAGGCATCCGGTTGAACGAGATCGTAGACGTCGTCCCCGATGCGGCCGATCATCTCCTTCGGCGTGGTGATGATCTCGCCGCCAGCGATCTTGACGTCGACCAGCCGTCGGAGCTCCCTGAAACCTTCGGGGCAATCGGGTCCGATCGCCTCCTCCAGGAATTCGATGCGTCGGTCGGTCAGGGTATGGACGGCCTCCACGAAAGCCGCCGCATCGCCGGCCGCCTGCGGCGGATCGGCAAGGTTCTGGCACATGTCCACGGCGACTTCGATTCCGCGCCGACCGGCCTCCTCGAGCACCCAGGCGGTGCGATAAACGTCTTTCTTCGTGGAGCGGATTTTGTAAAGCGTGATGCCCTTTGCCTCCAGCAGGTCCAGTTCCCGGACAAACTGGTGTTTTGCATCGCAGCATCCGCCGCTGCCATAGACCTTGATCGAGCTGCTCTCGGATCCGCCGAGCAAATCGTAAACCGGCAGGCCTAGGTCCTTGGCCCTGGCATCCTGGAGAGCGATCTCGAATGCGCTGATGACATGACGCGCCGCGCCCTGCATGGACCAATAATCGCAGACGCTACAGAGGTCTTTGACACGGCGATCTATGTCGTCGGCATCTTTGCCCGTCACATAGGGCGCGCAGAGCTCGACAATGGACTTGAAAACAAGCGGCGCAAAGACCGCGAGATAACCTTCTCCGAGCCCAGTGACACCATTGTCGAGGGTGATCTCCACCATGCCCACGGTCCGTTTCGGGCCGTTGGGAAAGCACTCTTTGATCTCCGGGTCGTCCGCATCGGCGTAGGGCGAGCTCAGCAGGATGCAGCGAACCTTCTCAATTGTCCTCATAGGCAACCTTTTTCAAGCAAGGACCGTTTCGGCAGAGGCTCTGCCACAAAGGTCCGAGGTGGCGTCAGAACGGCCAGAGAGAGATCTCCGGGTAGAGCAGCAGAAGCATCAAGACGGCGATCTGAATGCAGACGAAGGGTATGAAGGCCCGATAGATATCGAACAGGCTTATGCCCGGTGGGGCCACGCTCTTGAGAAAGAACGCCGATGGCCCAAGGGGCGGCGACATGAAGGCAACCTGCATGTTGACCGAGAAAAGGATGCCGAACCAGATGGGGTCGTAGCCCAGCGACTTCACGATCGGCACGAAGATCGGCAGGGTGAGAATGGCAATGCCGATCCAGTCCATGAAGGTGCCTAGAACGAAGAGCGTTCCCATCATGATCAGGATGATGACGATCGGCGCGACATCCATGCCGTCGAAGACGCTGGCGACATAGCGCCCGCCGCCCATCAGGTTATAGATGCCGATGATGGCAATGGCGCCCATGCCCGCCCAGATGATGATGCCGCAGGTGTTGAAGGTCTGATCCACGCTTCTGGTTAGAATCTCGAGCGTGAAGCGCCCCTTGATGACGAGGATCAGCGCGGCCCCGGCGACCCCAAGCGAGGCCGCCTCGGTGATCGAGGCGATACCGGTATAGATGGTGCCCAGCACCAGGAAGATCAGCATCAACGGCAAGATGACCAGCCCTAATGCCTGGCGTCGGCTGGTGTGCTCGATTTCGTCTTCCGGGAGGGCTGGCCCGTCGTCGGGGCGCAAGTAGCAGCGGATGCCGATATACAGAAGATAAGAGAACATCAGGAGCGTGCCCGGCGTGATCGTTGCGATGAACAGATCGCCGATCGAGGTGCGCGTGATCATCCCGTAGATGATCAGCACGATTGAGGGTGGGATCATCGTCCCCAACGCACCCCCGGCGCAGACCGAGCCGATGGCGATGTCCTTGGCGTAGCCGAGCTTCAGCATTTGCGGCAGCGCCAGCATGCCAAGAAGCACGGTTTCGCCGCCGATGATCCCCGACATGGCGGCCATGAAGAAGGCGACGATGACCGTCTGGATCGCAACGCCGCCGCGCAGCCGGCCGGCGAAGATACGCATGCCGTGAAACAGGTCGGCGGAGAGGCTGGAGCGATCCAGCAGCGATGCCATCAAGACGAATATGGGAATCGCGACTAGGCTGTATTCGGTCACGATCCCGTACATGCGACTGGTGACGATGGTCAGCGCGTCGTGCCCGAACCATCCCCAGGCGAAAATGATGGCGACGGCGCTGGTCGCGAAGCCGAGCGGAATGCCCGTCAGGAGGATTGCAAAGGCGAGCCCGAAGATCAGCCAGGTTCCGGCCTCGATGCCAAGAGCGGAGAGGTCCATCAGCCGGTCCTAGTCCCCGAGCGCTCGCCGCCGCGCAGCCTCAAGGTGCGGGCGAACTGTACGATCGACTGGAGGAGAAGTAGGGCACAGGCGACCAGCAGTGCGAGCTTCGTGAAGGCGGGGTAGGGCGGGTTCCAGAAGGATCCGGATCGCTCGAAGTAGAAGAGTAGCCCGGGACGGGCATGGGTGGCGTCCCAGGCGGTCAGGACAGCGATGTAAAGTAGCGCGCCGCAGATTGGGACCAGCAGAAAGCTGCGGACCAGATCGAGGACAACCCGATGCCGCTTGGGCAGCAGATACTGAAGCAGGTCGATCTTGACGTGCTGGTTGCGGGCCATGGCCCGCACGCCGCCGATCAGGAACACGACAGCGATCAGAAAAGTCGAGGTCTCGTGCACCCATATGGTCGGTGCATCCAGTACATAGCGGGTGAAGACCTCGTAGACCGAGATGATTGCCACGAACGGCACAAGCCAGCCCGCGGGCCGTACCAGCCTGTCCAACAGGGCATCGGTCCTTGTGGTGATCTCGCCCTGGTCAAAGGGATCTTGGTCCAGGTTCGAGAAGGGATCGTCCTGATGCTTCATCACTGGCCTCTGCCGAATGTCGGGTTGCGTCCGTCCTGTCCGGCGTGCGGCCGACCGGCGCGCGGCCGAACAGGACGGTAACGCGACGGCAGCCTACATCAGTCCGCTTTTCACCAGATGAGTCGTGATCGAGTCGTAGACCTTCTGCGAGGCCGGCGAACGTTCGGCGAAGTCGGCCCAGACCTGCTTGGCGATATTGCGGAAGCGGGCCCGTTCCTCGGGCGACCAGTTTATGACGTTGATTTCCGGATCCGCCACCGCCTCGGCTACGGCCTCGCGGTCCGCCTTGTCGAACTCCGCGCGCATCGTGAAGGAGATCGCCTTGTAGGAGTACTCGAGGACCGCCTGATGGGCAGGGTCGAGCGAGTCCCAGACCTTCTGGTTGACCGTCAGTGCCAGAAGCGTTGTCGAGTGGAAGCCAGGATAGATCGGATAGCGCGCGACCTTATGGAAGCCTTCGGCGTGGTTGGTGGCGAAGCCGGCCACGTCGGAGGCGTCGATCACGCCCTTGTCGATCGCCACATAGACCTCGGAGAGTGGCAGGCTGACCGGCGCCGCGCCGGCGGCGGCGAAGACTGCGCTGACCATACCTTCGGGCGCACGCAGCTTCAGACCCTTAAGATCGTCCACCCCGCCCAGCTGACGGTTGGAGACGAAGGCTTCGACGCCCGGGCAACTGACCCCGACCACGTACTGGCCGTAGGGCGCGTAGAGCTCGCGCATCAACTCGAGTCCGCCGCCCGAATAGATATAGTCCATGGCCTGGACTGGGTCGCTCCACGCACCGACCGTATTGCCGATGAGCCCGAAGGCCGGGTCCGAGCCGGACCAATAGCCGGGCGACGCGATCTGACCCGCCAGGACGCCGTTCTGCACCGCTTGGAGCGCCTCGTCGTAGCGGACCACCGAGTCGATGGGTACGACCTCGATCTCGATCTGCCCGTCGGTCATCGTCTTCACGTCTTCGGCCCATTGCTTCAGAAGCGGGGTATCAAGGTCGTTGGGCAGCGACGACGTTTGAACCGTCATCTTCACCGGTTCCGCCAGCGCCGGGGGTGGCGAGGCGCTGATGATCGCCGTGCAAAGAACTGCCGTGGCGGCTATGGCTAGGTGTTTCATTTCATCCTCCTCTGTTCCTATCGCGTGAACGGTATTGTTCTCTTGCGGCGAGCCGGACCCTCTCGGGCTGCGGGTTGGGTTAGACCAGGCGGGGCGCTCCTATCGCGTTCATCATCGCCAGGGTTTCGGCTCTGTACTTCTGGCGTATGTCCCGCGTCGGCGGACGACAGCGGCTCGACGGCAAACCGGCGAGTTCCATGCAGAGCTTGTCGAGATAGCCGTCGCCGCTGGTGTATTCGGACTCGATCTTCATCCAGAGTTTGTAGAAGGGCATGGCTTCGTCCACGAGCATGCGAGCGACCTCCGTGAAGTTGTCCCGCTTGATCTCATCGACGAGCTTGATGCCCCACTCGGGCCAGAAGTTGCAGTTGTGCACTTCAAAGGCCCGGGCGCCGAGCGCCGGCATCGCGCTGAAGGCGAAGAACAGATTGTTGTCGATGATCGTGAAGCGATCGGAGAAGTGCGAGGTGACGTCCTCGAACTCCATGGAGTCGCTGCGGGGCGTGGCCCACTTGAGGCCGACGACACTCGGAATCTCGGCGAGCCGTTCGACCATCGAGAACGAGATGTTCTGGCTGGTCCAGAAGGTGTTGTAGATGATGAGACCGATATCCGGTTCGGCGTCTGCGGCGGCTCGCACGAAGTCCTCGAAGTCGCCTTCCGTGTGATTGAAGTAGAAGGGGCAGGATATCTGGATGAACTGCGCACCCAGCTCCTTGGCGGCGCGCGCCAGGCGCTGAAGTTCCAGCGTGCTTGTGGTTTGGGCGCCCATGGCAACGGGTACACGGCCGGCAACCTCATCGACGACGACGGAGGCCACGCGCACGCGTTCGTCGAAACTCATTGTGGAGAAGTCGCCGGCCGCGCCGGCCGCGAGAAAGGTGGCATAGTCCGAGGTAAGTCCGGACTCGATCAGAAAGCCTACGTGCTCGCGCAAAGCTGCCTCGTTCAGGGGAAGCTCCGGCTCGTCACGGAACGGCGTCGGGATCGTGACGTAGCAGCCCTCGAGATCGGCTTTTAGTTGTTTTGGGTCCACCAGTTACCTCGTTGCGTTTGCGCAGAACTTCCCTCTTCCCCGCTGATGGGTCAGCGTGGCTCGGCCGCATAAGCGGCACAGAATCTCGGCTGCAGGTGCACTGGGGCGCTTCAGAACGACCCGGCAAGGCACTCAGTCTGGCGGTGAAGGGATCGAATGAATTGATTTTTTCGGCCAGAAAATATACTAAACTAGCCAAAAAGGTGAAGTTCGGATCACATCCCCATGGCGCAAACCAATAATGCAGAGCCTGCGGTTCGCCCGCAGTTCAACTTAATTCTGCAGCCCGAGTTCCCGTTGAACGCCTTGATTCTTGCCAGCGAAGCCCTGCGGATCGCCAATCAGAACTCCGGCCGCGACCTGTTCGCCTGGAGCCTGGTGTCCGAGACCGGAGAACCGGTAAGAGCCAGCAATGGCATGTGGATGGCCGCCGACAGCTCGATCGAGACCATGCCCTTGGCCGATGTCTATCTGCTCTTCGAGGGCAACCTACCGACCCAGGCGAATTCACCGAAACTGCTTGGGCAGCTGAGAGCCGCGGCCCGTTTCGGTGCCATTGTCGGGGGCGTCGATACGGGAACCTTCGCTTTGGCTCAGGCTGGCCTGGTGGGCGGTCAGGACAACGCCGACGTCGTGCTGCATTGGGAGGCAATCCCTACGTTCCTGGAGCGGTTCTCGACCGCGGCGCCGCAAAACCAGATCTACCTGATCGAAGACAAGCGGGTGCAATGCGCAGGCGGCGTCGCCACCCTCGACATGGTGCTCGACCTGATCGCCAAGTTCGACGGTGAAGCGCTAGCCAACGAGGTGGCCAACGCGCTTGTCCACACAAGGCGGGACTCTACTGCCCGGCAGCGCAGCGACGGCCTGCTCAGCTCGGAGCAGAATCCGCTTTCCGGGCGCGCCGTCGCGCTGATGGAGCTGAACCTCGACTTCCCGCTCAGCCTGGCCGAGCTTGCCGAAGAGCTTGGCGTCTCGCAGCGAACCCTGACGCGCACCTGCCGGCGCACCTTCGGGGAGTCGCCGATGCGGCTCTACCTGCACATTCGCCTGCAGGCTGCCCGAAACTTCCTGTTCTACGAGGAGTTCTCGATCAAGGACGTTGCCATCGCCTGCGGCTTTTCCTACCCGGCCGTGTTCTCGCGCGTTTTCAAAGCGCAGTTTGGGCAGACCCCGCGACAGTTTCGAACGGCCCTGCGGGAGAGCCAGAGTCTCGCCGTACGGCCTGAAATTCGACGCTTGATCGCCGGGCATCCAGCCTAGGCGCGGGGCGCCGCGCAAGCCGGCTACCGAGCGATGCCTAGGCCGCCGGTTCCAGGGCCGGGAAGCGGGGACCTGTCTCGGTAACGGCAACTTGGAACGGCTGCGCCGGATCTACGCCTAGGATGGTGTCGGCCAGGGCTTGCGTGCCGCCGCAGGCCGTGAATTTGCCTTTGAGCTGCGCCAGGCTCATGGGCCTTGCGGCACCGCCTGCGACCTCGGCGGTCGTGTGCGACAGTCTCCTGCCGTCGTCGAGCACGACGCTGACGGTGTCGGGGTGTGCCGGGCTCATGTCCTCCACGCCTGGGCCGGGGTCGTAGGCCTCGACCCGGATCTTGTCGAGCAGCGCCGAGACGGCGGGTCGCGTGAAAGCCTTGGGATCGAAGCTCGCCGGCGTGATGGCCCCATCGATGAGGGCCGCGGCGATGCAGTAGACGACGCTGAAGCGGGCCTCGGTCGAATTGCTTGGGCGCAGGAAACCGGCGACCCGAAAGAACGGTTCCGGGATGCGCAGCGTCACCTCGTCGACTGCGTCTGAAAGGCCCGGCGTGGCGCCGCTGATGGTCAGCGCTGCTTCGATCGCGCGATGGCTATAGGCGCAGGAGGGCCAGGGCTTGCGCAGGATGGGGTGCTGCTCGAGCCCGAGCCTGCGGCCGATCCGCGCCACCGCCTCGTCAATCGCGCGCGTCTTCGATCCGTCGTAGCGGTAAAAGAAGCCATAGGGGCCATCGAACACCGCCGAGCTGGCGCTCGCACCGGCTTCGGCGAGCCTTGCGGCCTCGATTCCGGCGCGGGCGGCAAGCCCCGCATGCAGCGCTTTTGCGTCCGATCCGAACTGCAGCTTGAGCCCGGCGGACATGCTGGTTGCCAGAGAGAGCGCCGCGGCAATGCCCGCCGCAGGTAGTCCGAGAAGCTTTGCCGAGGCTGCCGCTGCGCCGAGCGTGCCGAGGGTTCCGGTGGCGTGCCAGCCGGCCTCGTAGTGGTCATAGCCGACCGCCTCGCCGAGCCGAACGATCGCCTCGTATCCGACGACATAGGCATCGAGCAGCCTGCCCCAGCTGACCGGCTCCGCTTCGGCCAGCGCCAGCAAGGCGCCGAGGATCGGCGCGCTGGGATGGGTCGATCCGGGAACCTCGTAGTCGTCGAAGTCGAGCGCATGCGCGGACGTTCCGAGGATCAACGCCTTTGCCGGCGCGTTGACGGGTTGACCGGCCGCCTTACGCGCGGCCACGGTTTGCGGCTCGTCCCAACCGGCCATGATGCACCCGACGGTGTCGAGCACTGCCAATCGCACCTCGGCGCGTGCCGCTTCGGGCATGGCGCCGGCAGCTGCACTCCACTCGGCAAGCGCGGTGCCAAAGTTCCTCTGGCTCATCGGTTACCTCCGCTTGGCACGTCAGAGGGTCCCCAGCCGCTGCGCCAGGTCGAGGATCTGCTCCCAGGTCTGCTGCGGGATAGCGATCTTGCCGTCGGATGCCTGCCGATGTGCCCTCTCGCGCTCGCCCGGCACCTCGACCCGGTCGAAACCCGGCGCCGGCGGGCAGTCGCGCAGCTCCGCAAGAATCTCTTCCGCCGCCGCCCGCATCTGCGCCGCATCGCGCCAGCGGCCGGTGTCAAGCGTAAGCAGCAGCCAGTTCGCCTCGGTGGTCACCGGGCCAAGCAGGGCCTCGGCGATTAGCTCCGCCATGAGTGCCAGCGCATAGCCCTTCTGGCCGCCGGCCGGCAGGATCGCGCCACCATTGAAGTAGTCCTCGGGGTCGCGCGTCGGGCGCCCGTCCCGGTCGATCACGGAATCTTCCGGCAGGAGGGCCCCGGCGCTGCGGGCGGCATAGATCCAGCCGCCGGCTATCCTGGAGGTTGCGAAGTCGAGCACGACCGGGCCCTGATCGCCACCGGGGATGCCGATGCAATAGGGATTGGTTGGCAGCATGGCACGCCGCCCTCCATGGGGCGCCACCTGCCGCCATTTCTGGCGATTGCCGCCGCCCATCATGATCGTCATGCAGCCGTTTTCGGCCGCCGTGTCGGCGAAGGCGCCGAGGCGCCCGGTATGGCCCACGTTACGGATGGCCAAAGCCGAAAGCCCGGCCTCCCTTGCCGTGCGACAGCCGTGATCGATCGCGAGCCCCATGGCGGTGATGCCGGTGCCGCCACCGCCGTCGACCTCGTGGCAGCCGTCGCCGGTCGCCCCGAGCCGTGGCACGGCATCGGCGCGCATGTAGCCGGTCTGGAACTGTTCGACGTACTGCAGGGTCCGCATCAGCCCGTGGGACTCGACGCCACAAAGGCTGGAGTCCGCCAGGTGCTCCGCGATCACCCGCGCGGTCTCCGTGCTGCAGCCAACGCCCCGGAAAATCCCCACCACCAGGTCCGTCGCCTCTTCGGCCACAACGACAACGCGCTCGCCCGAAAGATGCAGCTTCGTCGCCACGCCCTTCATTGTGCGTATGGCTCCGAAGTTGTTGCTCCGCCGCCGCTCCCGCCATGGCGGCCAGCACTTGGGTGACTGGAGATCGCCATCCTCATGCAGGTCCCTTCCCGAATTCGTCTTCGCGCGCGCGCAGGAGTGCGCAGAGCGTGTCGTTGTAGGGTGTCGCGAGTCCCAACGCGCGGCCCATCTTGGGCACCTGTCCGTTGATCGCATCCAGCTCCGAGGGGCGGCGCGCCAGGTGGTCCTGGAGCATCGACGGACGCGCATCCCCCAACGCGGTGGCAAAGCGGGTCACATAGGCCTCCGGGTCGTCGAAGGAAAAGGCGATCTTCCTGGCCTGGCCTATCGCATAGGCCTCGCGCATGCAGCCCAAGGCGATGGACCAGCGGTCGGGCTTGGCCCTGAGCTCGCTCACCGTGCAGCCGAAGGCGGTGCAGGGCGCGCTCAGCGTGACGTTGCAGAGAAACTTCTCCCAGATCAGCTGGTTGATGTCCTCGAAGGACCGCACTTCGAAGCCTGCCTCCCGCCAGACTGCCTCGATCCTCCGCAGCCGCTCGGTCATCCCGCCGTTCAACTCGCCGATGCGGATCAGAGTCATAGAGGTGTGATGAGCATGGCCCGGGCCCTTCATCGAGGCGCCGAAGCCCTCTGCGACGCCCAAGAGCACGTTCTCCGTCGGCATATGCTCGGCGATCCGCTCTCCCGAGCCGAGGCCGTTCTGGATCGTCAGAACCAGCGAGTCCGCAGTCATCAAGGGTGCGATCGCGCGGGCGGCGAGGCCGACGCCCGACGCCTTTGTAGCGATGATGTAGAGATCGCAAGCCCCGGCATCCTCGATGCTGTCGGAAGCCGTCAGTCTGGTCACGGTGCGATCGCCGCTGGCACCCTCTATCCGCAGGCCGCTGGACTGCATGGCGGCCACGTGCTCGGCCCACGTATCGATGGCCCAGACCTCGTTTCCGGCATCCGCCAGGAGTCCGGCGTAGATCGACCCCATGGCGCCGGTTCCAACGACCGCGATCTTCATGTCGGCCCCATCATGCTATCGGCCAGTTGCAGGTCGAACGCCCGCGCAAGCTCGTCCGCAGGTCCGGGTCGGCCATGACGCTCACGCCGGGAATGGGTCGGGTTGATGCGGATTGGTCGCGACCCAGACCGACTTAGTCTGCATGAAGGCACGCATGCCTTCGAAGCCGTTCTCCCGGCCATAGCCCGACTGCTTGTAGCCGCCCACCGGCGACTGCGTGGTCGCGTTGAAGTAGTTGTTGATGTAGACCGTGCCGGCCTTGATCCGGTCGGCCATGCGGATGGCCTTGGCGGTGTCGCGGGTCCAGATGCCAGCGGCCAGGCCGTAGATCGAGTCGTTGGCGATACGCACGGCGTCGTCCTCGTCGTCGAAGGGCAGGATCGCGACCACGGGTCCAAACACCTCTTCCTGGGCGAGCCGCATGTCGTTGGTCACATCGGCAAAGATGGTCGGGCCGATGTAGAAGCCCTTGTCCGGCCCCTTGCCGCGTCCGTCCAGCAGAATTCGGGCGCCCGAGTTTGCCGCAGTTTCGATGTCGTTCAGCACTTTTTCGTAGTGTGGCCGGTTGGCGATCGGGCCGATATGGGTGGCCGGATCGTTGGGATCGCCGATCCGCGCCTTAGCCGACACCTCCACCAGGCGTTCGCTGAACGGTTCGAGAAGGCTGCGGTGCACCAGCGCCCGCGAGCCGGAAATGCAGCTCTGTCCGGTCACCGGGAAGATGCCGGCCGCCACCCCGTTAATTGCGACGTCGAGATCCGCGTCCTGCAACACGATTTGCGGCGACTTGCCGCCCAGTTCCATGATCGTCGGCTTGACCTTGCGCGCCGCGCTCGCGGCCACCAGGCGTCCGCCGGAAATGCCGCCGGTGAAGCTGACCATCCGCACGTCCGGATGGTCGACCAGGGGCTCGCCGGTCGTCGGCCCGTAGCCGGTCACCACGTTGATCAGGCCGGGCGGTAGGTCGGCCTCTTCCAACACGTCCATCAGCTCCAAGGTCGACACAGAGGCATGTTCCGACGGCTTCACGACCACCGCGTTGCCGGCGGCGAGTGCCGGCGCCAGCTTCCAGATCAGGACGCCCAGCGGCGAGTTCCAGGCGGTGATCAGTCCGCAGACCCCGAACGGCTCCCAACGCAGGTAGTTCAGCATGTCGGGCGCGTCGACCGGGATCAGGGAGCCCTCCAACTTGTCCGCCATCCCGGCGTAGTAGTAGAAGCTGTCGGTCTGCCAGCTCTTCAGCGGCGGCGTGATGTTCTTGGCGAGCTTGCCGTTGTCGCGGGTTTCCACCGCGCCCAGCCGTTCGGCATTCGCGACGATCACGTCGCCCATGCGGCGCAGCAAGCGGCCGCGGTCGGCGGCGTTCATGCGCGACCAGGGTCCTTCGTAAAAGCAGGTCCGCGCGGCCGCGACGGCGCGATTCACATCCACCGCGTTGCAATCGGGAATGCGCGCCCAGACCTCCCCCAACGCGGGATTTTCGCTGTCGATCCATTGTCCGCCGGCCGGATCGTGCCAGGCGCCACCGGCGTAGTACTGATATCTCTTCATTGCAGCCAATCCTCTCCCTCCCGCACCACGATGACCGTGGGCCGGTCCGCCTTCAACGCCTCCGTGAAAGCCGTCTCGAACTCTTCCGCGTTGCTTGGCGCCGCGCCATGGCAATGGCAGGCCTTGGCCAGCGCGACGAAATCGGGGTTGATCCCCTCGACGCCCACGCGGGGTATGTCGCGGGCATCCATGTCGTCCTGGATCTGCTTCAGTCCGCCGTTTTCCCAAATGATGATCGGCAGGGCCAAAGCCAGCTCGGCGGCGGTCACCAGCTCTGGCATGGTGAACATGAAGCCACCGTCGCCGGCCAAGGCCACCACCGGCACGTCGGGGCGGGCGAGTTTCGCCCCGATGGCGTTGGGCAGCGCATTGCCGAGCGCGCAATAGCCCGCCGGATAGAACCAGCGACGCGCCGCGCGCATGGGCATGGCGAAGGCGCCGGTGTAGACCAGCTGGCAGGCATCGCCGGCCCAGACGGTTTCGGCCGGTGCGATGCGGCCGAGGAGGCTCCAGAGCCGGGCGTGCTGGCGTTCCGAGGGTGAGAGGTTCTGCGCGATCTCGTCCCGCAGCGTGGCCACCCGTGCCTCGGCCTGCTCGCGCCCGTTGGCGAGATGCCCATCCAGGGCCGCGCGCAAGGCAGCCATGGCGGTGGCCGCATCCGAGACGATGCCGATCTCGGCAGGATAGAAATCACTGATCTTGGACGAGTCGATATCGATCCGGATGATCCTGCCCGTCAGGTCCATCCGTTCGACGAAGCTGTCCGTCTCCGCAAGCTCGGTGCCGACGGCGAGGATCACATCGGCCTCGGACAGAAAGCGCTGCACCTCGGGGCGTACCGTCGAGGCGGACAGCGACAGCGGGTGGTCGTCCGGCACGATTCCCTTGCCGGCGGTCGAAGCGACCACGATGGCGCCCGTGATTTCGGCGATCGCGGTCAGATCCTCGGCGGCCTCCGCTGCGCCGCCGCCGGTCATGATGACCGGACGCGTTGCGGCCTTCAGCAGCGCGGCCGCCGCGCCGATCCGCTCGGATGCGGCTGCGGGGCGGTCGGGGAGGGGGACGGGCTCCCAGTCGTCCTCCACCATTTCGGCTTGCACGTCGATCGGGATCGAGATGTGTACTGGGCGGGGCCTTTGGCCGGAAAAAATGGCGAAGGCGTGCGCTAAAAGCTCCGGCACGTCCGCCGCGCGGTGGGCGGTCGCGGAGAACGCCGTCAGCGGTTCGGTCGCCTTTTTCTGCTCGGAAATCTCGTGCAGGACGCCCCAGCCCTTGCCGATGGTGTAGCTCGCCGCTTCCGCCGAGATCAGCAGGACGGGCAGGCTATCGGCATAGGCTTGGCCGAGGGCCGTGGCGGCGTTGGTCACGCCGGGGCCCGATATCACGAGCGCAACTCCGGGCTTCCCGGTCGCGCGCGCCCAGCCTTCGGCCATAGAGCCCGCGCCCTGTTCGTTGCGGACCTGGACGTGGCGGAGGCCATCGCCCAGCCCGCGGCAGAAGTCGAGCGTATGCACGCCGGGGATGCCGAAGACGGTTGTCACGCCGAATTTCCGCAGGAGGCGCATGGTGGCCTCGCCGCAGGTCATTTGGGTCATGCCGCGGTCTCCCTTGGATCTTCAGCGGGCAGGGATGGCCGGCCGAGGATCATGTCCGCCGCTTTCTCCGCCATCATGATGACCGGCGCATTGGTGTTGCCGCTGACCTGATCGGGGAAGGCCGAGGCATCCACGACTCGCAGGCCTTGGACGCCGCGCACCCGCAGCTCATTGTCCAGCACCGCGCCCGCATCGTGGTCCGCCCCCATGCGGCAGGTCGAAACCGGATGGTGGCCAGTGGATACCAGGTTGCGCACCGCCTGGGCGAGGTCCTCGTCGCTTTGGGCCGCCGCTCCCGGCGACATCTCCTCCCCGACAATGCCGCAAAAGCTCGGCTGGCGCATGATCTCGCGGACGTGGCGCACCCCAGCGACCTGATCGGCCAGGTCTGCCGGGTCGTTGAAATAGCCGCAGTCGATCAGCGGATGGTCCAGTGGATCGGCGCTGGCCAGCCGCAGCGAGCCGAAACTGCGCGGGCGCTGAACGTTGACCTCGAGCTGCATCCCGGGGATCGCCGTCTTGCCTCGGGAAATCGCGGCCCTGCCCAGGTTCATCAGGTTCTGGATGCTCCACTCCCAGCCGGCGGCCTCCTCTCGCACGCACATCGGCGTGAAATAGATCTCCAGCTCCGGCGAGTCCGTGTCGCGCAATGCATGGAATAGGACCGTGGACCAGAATGGCGCGGCACCCGGCCCGCTTCTACAGATCAAGTATTGCAGCCCCATCCAGGCCGCGCGATCGATCCGCTGGTAGCGCGACATGCTGAGGTCTTCGTCGAGAAGCGCGAACTTCATCGGCATCTGCGGGTGGTCATAGAGGGTCGCACCGACACCGGGTATGTCGACCCGCGTCTCGATACCATGCTCCGCCAGGTGGTCCGCAGGCCCGATACCCGACAGCATCAGGCAGTGCGGGGAGCCGAATGCGCCCAGGCAGAGGATGACTTCGCGCGCCGCGTGGACCGTGCCGCTGGAGAGTACCAGACCGCGCGCCCGCGTACCCTCCATCTCGACCCGGAGAACATGTGCGTCAGTCTTCACGGTCAGGTTCGCGGGGTGGCATTTGAGATAGGCTTCACCGGCCGACTGGCGCCGCCCGCGATGGACCTTGGTATCCACCCGGCCGACCCCCTCTTGCCGCGCGCCGTTGAAGTCCTCGTTGAATCGTGCGCCCGCCTCGATGCAGGCCTGGACGAAGATTTTGTTGATCCGATCGTAGTTTCCCGCAGGCGTCAGCTTCAGCGGGCCGTCCGTGCCGTGATATGGGTCGTCGCTCCTGTGCGCTGCCCCGCCCGCGCGTTTGAAGTAAGGCAGCACGTCGCCAAAAGACCAGCCCGGGAGGCCCTTCTGCCGCCAGCGGTCGTAGTCCGTCGCATTACCCCGGATGTAGATCATGCCGTTGATCAGCGAGGAGCCGCCGACACCCTTGCCGCGCGGGTAGTAGAGCCGGCGTCCGTTCAGCGTGGCTTGCGGGATAGTCTGATAGCCCCAGTCGAACTTCGGGTTGCCGAAGAGGAAGCCGTTGCCGGCCGGCATGCGGGTGAAGAGGCTTTTTCCGTTGCCGCCTGCTTCGACCAGGAGGACCGTCACGTCCGGATCTTTGCATAGCCGGGCCGCCAGCGCGCAGCCGGCAGAGCCGGCGCCGGCGATGACATAGTCGTATGTGGAACCGGCTCTCATGCCCGGAAGGCCTCGATGACGGCGTTGGTGAGGCCGTCGGTGGTCGCCGTCCCACCGAGGTCCGGCGTACGGTGACCGGCCTCGATCGCGCTCTCAACGGCGGCCTCGATGCGCCGGGCGAGGTCCGGGCGGGCGAAGCTGTATTCCCACATCATCGCCACCGACAGCAGCGTCCCGATGGGATTGGCAATGCCCTGGCCGGCGATGTCCGGTGCCGAGCCGTGGACCGCCTCGTAGATGGCGGCGCAGCGCTCCCTCGGCTGCGGCAAGCCGCAGAGGCAGGCCGATGGCAGCATGCCCAGTGAGCCGGCGATGGCACCTGCCTGATCCGACAGGATGTCGCCCAACAGGTTGTCGGCCAGGATCACGTCGAAGTCGGCAGGTCGGCGGGCCAGCTGATAGGCGCAGTTATCCGCGTACATGTGGGTCAGCTCCACATCCGGATAGTCCCGGCCCACTTCGCCGACCACCTCGCGCCACAGCACGTAAGTCTCCATGACGTTGGCCTTATCGACGGAGCACAGCTTGCCGCGCCGCCCGCGGGCGAGCTGAAAGCCCACCTGGGCGATGCGCGCGATCTCGTTCTCGTCGTAGGTCGACAGGTCGAAGCCGTGCCGGCGGCCGTCTCGGGTTTCGATGCCCCGTGTCTCGGTGAAGAAGGGACCGCCCGCCATCTCGCGCAGCACCATGACATCGGCGCTGGTGGCCAGACCGGGACGGAAGGGGGTCAGGGACTCCAGCTGAGGCCAGGCACGGGCAGGCCGCAGCCCCGCATAGGTATCGAGTACCTTGCGCAGGCGCATCAGGCCGTCCTGCATCTCCGGCCCGCCTGGAACGCGAATTTCGTCCCATTTGGAGCCACCGACCGCGCCGACCAGAATGGCGTCGGCGGCTTTGGCGGCCGCCAGGGTTTCGTCCCGGCAGAAGGTCCCGTAGGCGTCCCACGCGGCGCCGTGCAGGAGGTCCTCCTCGATATCGACCTCGATGCCTTCGGCGGCGGCCACGGCTTCGAGCAGCCTGAGGCCGCTGGCGACGACCTCCGGCCCGATGCCATCGCCGCCGAGGGCGAGAACCTTGAAGCTGGTCATGCCGGGCCCACCTCGCGGCCGCCTCGAACTCTATTCTGCGGGCTGTTCCGCATGGCGGGATGCCATGCGCTGGCGGATGCGACGGCGGGCTTCCGGCGTGCCGTCGTGGAAGGTGCCGAACCACTTGTCCAACGGCATCTCCGCAGTGCCGTAGTTGCACTCGAAGTAGCGATGGTGGAGCTGGTGGAAGAAGTCGCCCAGCGCGATGCGCTTCTTGTCCTTGACCACAAGTCCGCCGAAACCGGAGTGCGTCGCCGCCGGGTTTAGGGTCAGGTTGTAGAGGTGGAAGAGGACATGCACAGGGTGCGAGGGCACGATGAAGTGGATCAGTATGCTCGAAAGATAGATCACGTGCTCGATCGGATGCATCGACAGGCCCGACCAGGGACCGACGTTGATGTTGCGATGATGCAGGGCGTGCGCCAGGCGGTAGAGCGGCGGCCAGTGCAGGGCCCGATGAATCCAGTAGAAGTGGAAGGCGGCCCAGATCTGTAGCAGGACGAACCAGAGCACGAACCAGACCGGATTGTCCGACCAGGTGAGTAAGGGGGCATAGCCGTTGGCCGCGCCCCAGAAGTAAAGTACCTCGTAGGCCGTCCAGAGCGTCACGCCGCTCGCGCAGCTCCAGAAGATGTTGTCCAGCACCTGATCGCGCCAGGTGAACCTTTTGTTGTCGGTCGCGAGGTCGCGGGCATCGAACTTGAGCTTTCGGTTCTGCCCACGGACTCTGTAGAGGTAAAGGTGCAGGCCGCCTGCAATGAGGACCATGAGTGCCAGGTTGCGGGCATAGATTTGCGCGACCCAGCCGACGGCCAGCGTCTTCATCGTCTCGGGGTCGGGGTGCAAAAGGGCATAGACCGCCCAAGCCAGCGCGAACTCCAGCAGCAGCATGGAGAGCGTCACCCAATGGCCACCCAACCAGGCCAGGGCGGCAAGCGGCCGTGGCGGCCAGGCGAAGACCGGCGAAACGGGGATCGGCAGATCTGGATGCCAGTGCCATTCTTTGCTCATCGCGCTCTCAACGGCACCTGCGGCCGAACGGCTGGCGTGTGCGAATGCCATGGTCGGGTTCCTCGGATGAATGCGCGGTGGCCACAATCATTCCAACACGAGATTGCTATCAGCCATTCCAGTTGCCGAAAACTCCCATATGACACATGATTATCATTCATCTATAGAATGATATGGAATGCGCGACCTTCCCAACCCGACGCTTCTGGTGGTGTTCGAGGCGGCCGCACGCCATCGTAGCTTCACGCGGGCAGCGGGCGAACTGAACGTTCAGCAGCCGGCGGTGAGCCGGCAGATCGCCGTGCTGGAGCAGGAGCTGGGCACCAAGCTGTTCGTGCGCAGCAAGCCGCTGTTGACCTTGACGCCCGACGGTGAGGCGCTTCAGGCCTCCGTCTCGGCTGGGCTGGATGGCATTCGCCAGGCCGTGAGAGCCATACGCGACCAGCGGCCCAAGGGCGTCCTGGTGGTCAATGCGGCTATCGGCTTCACCAGCCTGTTCCTGATGCCCCGCTTGGCGGAGTTTCAGGCGCGTCATCCCGACATCGGACTCGAGGTCGTGACCCGCGACCAGAACACCGGCTTCGACCCGCGGCTGAATGACGTGGTCTTGACCTTCGGCTCCGAGGGCCTGGCCGGGGCACCCTCGCGGCGCGTGTTGCAGGAGGAGCTGTATGCCATGTGCGCGCCAATGCTCCTGGAAGCGAACGGTCTACTATCTCCTGAGCAGCTGGTGCAGCAGCGCCTCATCCACATGAGTAGCGCGGATCATGCGGACGACTGGCTCCGTTTCTTCGCAGGCACCGGGGTCACCCCGGTTATGCCGGGCCGGCTCGAGCGTTTGTTCAGCTTCATGGTCTATCTGCATGCCGTGCAGAACGGCAATGGCATCGGTTTGGGTTGGACTCACGTTACCGACAGCTTGATCGATAGCGGGCGGTTGCGGCTCGCATCGGATCGTAAGGTGCGCACCGACAGAGGCTATCACTGCAATATCATGGCCCCTGCGCGCGACAAGCCGGAGGCACTGGTCTTCATGGATTGGATCACGAGCCTCGTCGCGGGCGACTGAAAAGCCGGCGACCGGCGCCACGGGTCAGGGCTGATCGAGGCGCAGGAAGCGGTTGGTCAACTCGGCCTCGCAGGATTCCATGTAGGCCTGCGCAGCGCACATGTGGTCGTACATGATCGACCGCGCCTCCGCTTCGTCGCCACGGCTAAGAGCGCCGAGCAGGCGGATTTGGTAGTTGAGGCCCAATTCGCGCAGCTCCGGGTTCGGCGTGCCGTAGATGCGCCGGCAGATTGCAAGGTTGCGCAGCAGGTTCTGCAGGAAACCGCAGAAGAAGCCGAGCACGGGGTTGGGACAGAGCTCGGCCAGGACCGAGTGAAAGTCGAGCTCGGCGAGCCGCTGGGAATACTCCTCGCCGAGGTTCGCCGGCTGGTGGTCGTAAAGGCGGATCGTGGCGTGCAGCCGTTGGAAGTCGGCTTCGCTCAGCCGGCCGGCGAGCGAGGCCGCCATCTCCGGTTCCAGCTGCTTGCGGAGGGCGTAGATGTCGCCGATGGTCGGCTGGGCGAAGAAGAAGTAGTTGCCGAGCAGCTCCATGGCATGGCGGCCGTCCATTTCGGCGATGTAGGCACCGCCGCCCGGTCCTGTGCGCATACGCACCAGGCCTTGCGTCTGCAGTGCCCCCAACGCCTCGCGCACCGTGCTCTTCGAGGCCTTGAACATCTCCATGAGATCGCGTTCCTGGGGCAGGCGATCACCCGGCTGCAGGGCATGGTCCATGATCCAGTCCTTCAGCTTCTCGCAGATCTCCTGCGGCCGTTTGGCCGACCGGCGCGGCAGGTCGCCCGAGGCGGTGCGCTTGGCTGAGGGTTGCTGTTTGCTCATCGCGTTTCGTTGGCTCCTGCAGGAGGCGGGTCCAATGGATAGAAGCAGGCGGCTGCCTGCTCGCCGCTGTTGTCCGAGGCCAACGGCGGGGCTTCGCCGCCGCATCGCTCGGCGGCGCGCGGGCATCGCGGCGCGAAGGCGCAGCCTGGCAGGGGCGCGAAGGGATCGGGCAGCTCGACCGGCTTGTCTTCCCCCTCGATGTGGCGGCGGCCGGGGACCGGCGCCGAGCCCAGAAGCAGCCGCGTGTAGGGATGTCGGGGCGCCCGGAACAGTCCGGCAGCCGGCGCCAGCTCGACGATTCGTCCGAAGTACATGACGGCGACCCGCTCGCTGATGCTCTCGACCACCGAGAGGTCGTGGCTGATGAAGACATAGGTCAAGCCGAAGCGCGTCTTCAGCTCGTCCAGCAGGTTGAGCACCTGAGCTTGCACCGAGACGTCGAGCGCCGAGACCGGCTCGTCGAGAACGATGATGCGCGGCTCCGCGGCGAGCGCACGGGCGATACCGATGCGCTGGGCCTGTCCGCCGGAGAACTCGTGGGGATAGCGCTCGAGGAACTCCTCGCGCAGCTTGACCGCGTCCATCAGTTCCTTCAGGCGCGCCTCGCAGCGCTCGCGCGGCAGCCCCAGCAGATGGATCATCGGTGCCAGCAGCGTGGAGCGTATGGTCTTGCGCGGGTTCAGCGAGCTGACGGGATCCTGGAAGACGTACTGAATTATCGCCGCCAGCGGCCGGCCGTTGCCACCGGCATGGATGTCCTTTCCATCCAAGCGGATGATGCCCTCGCTGGGCCGGTCGAGACCGACCAGCATGCGCGCCAGGGTCGACTTGCCACAGCCCGACTCGCCGACGATGCCAAGGGTTTCCCCTTCATGCAGGTCAAGGGTCACGCTCTGTACGGCGTGAAGCGTTGGTTTGCGTCCGCCGAGCAGGCGTCGTTCGCCGCCGAAGCGGCGGGCCAGACCCTCGACCTGCAGCAGCGCCTCGGTCATGGCGGAGCCTCGCTTTCGTCGGGGCCAAGTGGGAAGAGACAGCGTACGGATCGCTGGTTCCCGAGCGAATCGAGCGCGACCTCGCCGTTACGGCAAGCGGGTCGGACTTGCGGGCAGCGCTCGGCGAAGGCGCAGCCTTCGGGCAGGCGATTGACCACGGGCGGCAGGCCGGGAATGGCGTCGAGCCGGCGCTCCGGCTCGCCCAGCACCGGCACGCAATCGATCAGCTTGCGTGTGTAAGGGTGGGCGGGCTCGGCCAGCACGGCGTCGGTCGGGCCCATCTCGACGATGCGGCCGGCATACATCACCGCCACCCGGTCACAGATCTCCGAGACCACGCCGAAATCGTGCGTGATGAAGAGCACCGCTGCCTGCTTGTCTCTGCGCAGGCGGTTGAGCAGCTTCAGCATCTGCGCCTGCACCGTGACGTCAAGCGCGGTGGTCGGCTCGTCGGCGATCAAAATCTCCGGATCGTTGGCGAGCGCCATGGCGATGCAGATGCGCTGGCGCATGCCGCCGGAGAGTTCGTGGGGATAGGCGTCCATGCGTTGCTTGGCGCTCGGAATACGAACCAGTTTCAGAAGCTCGACGGCTTTCGCATGCGCCGCCCGATAGCCCAACGGCTGATGGGCGCGGATCGCCTCGACGATCTGGTCTCCCACGGTGAACAGCGGATGGAGCGTGGATAGCGGGTCCTGGAAGATGCAGGCGAAGGTACCGCCGCGCAGCTGCCGCAGGCGCGCGTAGGGAATATCGAGCAGGTCCTGTTCGCGATAGGCGATCCGGCCGGCGACGATACGGCCGGGCGGCGAGGGGACCAGTCCCAGCAAGGACATCGCCGTGACCGACTTGCCCGATCCTGATTCGCCGACCAGGCCCAGGCACTCCTCCGCCTTCAGCGCGAAATCGACGCCGCCGACCGCGCGGTAGATCTCCGCGCCGACGCGAAACTCGGTGGCCAGTCCGCCGACGTTCAGCACGGCCGCCTGCTCCTCTTTGGCCGACGGCGCCTTCGCACGATCGGGCGATACGTCGGTCCGGGCCGAGGGCCGGCCGAGCGCGCCCGACTTCAGCCGGGGATCGAGGACATCGCGCACGCCGTCGCCCATCAGGTTGATGCTCATCACCAGCACGAAGATCATCAGCCCGGGGATGATCGAGACGTGCGGCGCCGTGATGAGCTGCCGGCGCCCTTCGCCCAGCATGGAGCCGAGATCGGCTTGGGGCGGCTGTGCGCCCAGGCCGAGAAAGCTCAAGCCCGCCGTCTCCAGGATCATCCAGCCGACGGTGGTCGCCATGGTGATCACGATCACGGGCAGAACGTTGGGTAAGACCTCGGTCAGCAGGATGAGAAGGTCGCCCTTGCCCGACAGGCGGGCGGCGTCGACGAACTCGCGATGGGCGAGGCCGACCGTCACGCCGCGGATGTTGCGCGCGAAGAAGGGGATGTTGACGACGGCGATGGCCAGGAGCGCGTTCATCAAACCTGGGCCGAGCGCGGCGACGATGGCCAGGGCAAGCAGGATGTAAGGGAAGGCCATCAGCATGTCGATGCCGCGCATCATCAGGTTGTCGCTGCGCCCACCGGCATATCCCGCGACCAAGCCGATCAGCGAGCCGATGACGGCGGCCACCAGGGTGGCCGACAGCCCGACCGCGATGGAGGTGCGCGTGCCGTGGAGCAGACGGCTCAAGGTATCGCGGCCCAGTTGGTCGGTGCCCAGGAGGTGACCCTCGCTCAGCGGCAGCAGCAGGCGCTTGGCAGGCTCGGTCACGTCCGGGGAGGGCAGGGGCAGAAGTGGGGCGATGAGCACGAGACCAGCAATGGCGCCCAGCGTGATCAACCCGGCACTGGCCAGCCGATTGGCCGCGAAAAGCCGCCAAGCGCCGGGCCGGGCAGCGTCCACGCCTGCCGAGGGTTTTTCAGCAACGGCGACCTGGCTCATGTCTTCAGTCTCGGATCGAGGAGATGCTGCGCCACGTCGGCCAGCAGGTTGATCAGCACATAGCAGGCGGCGACCACCAGGACGCCACCCTGGACCAGCAGCAGATCGCGCGTGGAGATCGCCTTGACCAGCATGCCGCCGATGCCGGGCCACTGGAACACGGTCTCGATGTAGACGGCACCGCCCAGCACGAAGCCCGCCTGCACGCCGAGCACCGGAATCACGCTCACCAGGGCCACCTTGAAGGCGTGGCGATAGATCACCCGCCGCTCGTCGAGGCCCTTGGCGCGTGCGGTGCGGATGTAGTCCTGGCGCAGCACCTCCAGCATCGCGGTTCGGGTCAGGCGAGCGATTACGCCGGTAGCGACCACCGCCAGCGTGATCGCCGGCAGGACCAGATGAACCAGGAGATCGGGCAGATCGCCGCCGCCGTAGATGGCGAACATGCCGCTGGCCGGCAGCAGTTTCCAGTGGACCGCGAAGGCCAGAATCAGAAGCAGACCGAGCCAGAAGGAGGGCATGGAAAGGCCGATCAGAACGGCGATAGTGATCGCCTTATCGGCCCAGCCGAACTGCCGTACCGCCGAGACGATGCCACCCAACAGGCCGAACAGCGAGCAGAGCAACATCGAGGCGCCGGCCAGGATCAAGGTCGCACCGAAGCGCTCCAGCACCTCGTCTATGACCGGGCGGTTGAGCGTATAGGAACGGCCGAAGTCGCCCTGCAGCAGATTGCCGATCCAGATGACGTATTGCTCGAGCAGGGATCGATCGAGGCCGAGCTCGCGGTTGAGCTTGGCCACGTTCTCGGGCGTGGCGTAGGCGCCGAGGATGGCCGTCGCCGGATCGCCCGGGATCATCGCCATGATCAGGAACACAATGATCGTGAGGCCGAACAGCACGGGCACGGCCGCCAGCAATCGCTTGATGATGTAGAGACCCATCCGGAGTCCATCCCTCGTCGGGCCGCAACGCTTTGGCCGGAATCCGGCAGACCCTGAAGCCTACCGGATTCCGGCCGCCGGACTCAGGATTTCGAAACCCCGCTCAACAGCAGGAAGAACGAGGGCTGTAGCTTGAAGCCGGAGACCCGGTCGCTGGTGACCGCGTTCTGCTTCCAGTTGGCGATGAAGGCCCAGGGGGCATCGTCCTGCACGATTTCCTGCATTTCCTGGTAGAGCTTCGCGCGCTCGGCCTGGTCGGTCGAGCGGCGGGCCGCCTCCAGCAGTTCGTCCACCTTGGGGTTGGAGTAGTAGCCCGAGTTGAAGCCGCCCTTGTCGGGGAAGGCCTCGGTGCGCAGCGCAAGATAGGGCAGGGTGTCCGGATCGTTGGTCATCCAGGCCATCTCGGCCATGTCCGCCTTGCCCTCGAGCCCGGGATTCACCTTGCCGAGGAAGGTGTTCCACTCATAGGTCTCGATTTCGACTTCAAGGCCGACCTTGGCGAGATCGGCCTGAATCGCGGTGCCCATAGGGACCGGATCGAGCATGCCCGAGCCGCCCTCGGTCACGTAGAAGGTCAGCTTCGAGCCCTCGAAACCGGCTTCCTTGATGAGTGCCTTGGCCTTCTCCGGATCGTGCGGATAGGGCTGCAGGCTCTCGTTGTAGGCCCAGGAGAAGGCCGGCGGCGTCGGGCCGGCGGCGACTTGAGCGGTGCCCTGCAGAACGTTGTCGACCAGCGACTTCTTGTCGATGGCGTAGTTGATGGCCTGGCGTACGCGCTTGTCGGCGAAGGGGCCTTCTTTGGCGTTGAGGATCAGGAACCAGACGTGCGGCCCGGCCTGCTCGTGCACCGTATAGGCGGCATCCTCGCCGAAGGTCGCCACGTTGTCCGGCGGGACCTCGACCATCAGGTCGATGCCACCAGAGAGCATTTCCGCAACGCGCGTGTTGGCGTCGGTGATCGGGCGGAACACCAAGGCCTCAAGCGAGCTGGCACCGCTCCAGTAGTCGTCGTTGCGCACCGCAACCACCTTGGCGTTGCTTTCCCATTCGGCGAAGCGGAACGCCCCGGTGCCGGAGGGGTTGCGCCCGAAGTCCTTGCCGTGCTGTTCGACGGCGGCCGGCGACACGATCAGCCCCGTCGGATAGGCCAGGTTGGAGAGGAAGGGCGCATAGGGTTCGTTCAGGGTGAAGACCACGGTGCGCTCGTCCTTGGCCTCGACCGAGGCGATCGCGCTGAAGAAGAAGGACAGCGGGAAGGGGCCCGTGTCGTGGTGCGGGTAGTTCTCATCGAGCATGCGGTCGAAGGTGAACTTCACGGCCTCCGCGTTCAGCGGGCTGCCGTCGTGGAAGGAGATGCCCTCGCGCAAGGTGAAGCTGTAGGTCAAACCATCGCCGCTGATCGTCCAGGACTCCGCAAGCGCCGGTTCGACCTCCAAGGTGCCGTCCTTGTAGCGCACCAGGCCGTCGTAAAGGTTCATCAGGATGCGGAAGTCGTTCACCGCCGTCACCGTCGAGGGGTCGAGCGACTTGGGTTCGGCGATCTGACCGACCACCAGCACATTGGGCGGTGTCTGCGCATGCGCTGCCGTTGAACCAAAAGCAGCGGCCGTGGCCAGGACCGCCGCGGCAAAGAGGCCGCGAGCGCGCCGTAACGCGCCAAAGTCCTTGTTCATCATGATCCTCCCCTGGGATTGCGTGTGAAGTTGCTGGGGCTGCCAGAAATCAAAATTATCATGATAAAAATCTGTCATGCAATAATTTATAATGATAATTTAAACGACGTGGCAATCTGCCTGATGGGGAACTCATGGTCGAGACCAAGGCCGCGGTGTCGCAGGGGCGCTTGTCCGTCAACATCGAGCGTCTTCGGAAACGCTTGCTGGCATTGGCGCAAATTGGTGCCGACCTCTCCGGCCAAGGCATCAACCGGCCGAGTTTCTCGCCTGCCGACATGGAGGCGCGGCGTTGGCTGCTGCGGGAGATGGAGGCCCTGGGGCTACAGCCGCGCATGGACGCGGTGGGCAACGCCATCGGACGCTGGAACGTCGGCCAAGGTCCGGCGGTCCTGCTGGGCTCCCATCTGGACAGCGTGCCGCATGGCGGCATCTACGACGGGACGCTGGGTGTGATCGCCGCCTTGGAATGCGTCGAGACCTTGATGGAGGACGGCATCGAGCCGGTCGCACCCATCGAAGTCATCGGCACCAGCGAGGAGGAGGGCCGCTTCGGCGGCATGCTGGGCGCGCAGGCGATGGCCGGCGTGGTGCCCGAGGCTTGGTTCTGTTCCACCGAGGACGATCGAGGCGTGAAGCTGGTCGATGCCATGCGCCAGGCTGGGCTGGAACCCGACGCCTATCGCACGGCGCGCCGGGATCCTTCGGATGTGAAGGCCTTCCTCGAACTCCACATCGAACAGGGGCCGGTGCTTGAGCGTTCCGGCAGGGCCGTCGGCATCGTCGAGGGCATCTCCGGTGTTTTCAATTGGGCCGTGGTCATGACCGGGACCGCCAATCACGCCGGCACGACACCCATGGACTTGCGTCAGGACGCCTTCCGCGGCCTCGCCGATTTCGCCGCCGAAGTGCCCGAGATCCTCGCGACGCATGGCACCCAAGCCAGCCGCCTGACGGTCGGCAAGGTCGAGCTTCAGCCGAACTTTCCCCACACGGTCCCCGGCCGCGCCGAGTTCTCGATCGTCGGGCGCGACATGGACGAGACGGTCATGTCGGCGTTGGCTGACGCTTGCCGCGCGGCGCTGACCGTCGCCGCGGAGCGCAACGGCCTCGGCCTGGAGATCGGCGAGGCGAGCTGGCTGGCCCCGACTCCCTGCCACCCCGACATCGTCGCGGCCTTCGCACGACAGGCGGCCGTGCTGGGCCTCGACGCTCCGGTGATGCCCAGCGGTGCCGGGCACGACACCCAACTGATGGCGCAGCTCACCAAAGCCGGGATGATCTTCGTTGCCAGCCGGGGCGGGATCAGCCACGCTCCGGACGAGCACAGCGATTGGCCGGACATCGAAGTCGGCGCAAACCTGCTCCTGAACACCCTTCTGGATGTCGCAAGCCAAGGGGGCGATGGCCTGCGAAGCTGATCTGCGGGCGGTTAGCCAGTCCGAACGATTTGCAAGCGCTCCAACGTTCGCTGGGCTAGCTCCTGGGCGAGCTCCATGACCGCTTCGTTCGCGGCTCGCGACTGCACGAGGTCGTAGAACGCGAAGGCATCGTCCAAGGCGACGACGAGAACCGGAAAGCCGTGCGGTTTCGCTGGCTTGGCCCTTTGCGGCACCGCCCCGTTCAAGGTCTGCAAGACGTCCCGGGTTATCGCGAGCGCTGAGGCTGCCGCGGGTTCCGCCTCGGCCATCACGGCAAGTAGGCTTGCCAGCCGGCCCTCGATCTGCCTCGCCGCGGCGCGCAGCTCATCGAGGCTGCCGACCGCGCGTGCGGCCGCCAGGGGGTCGGACTGCGAAAGCCTGCGCTCGGCCCGGTAGGCGCGACGCCGCGCCGGACGGAGAGCCGCCGCCTTGCTCAGCTCCTCCTGCGCGAGCTTTTCCGCAAGAGCCCTCGCCGGCTCGTCTCCGGCTAGGCCGGCCAAGGCGCTGAAAAGCTTGAAGCGTTGCCCAGCCAGCGTGGTTACCCAGGCGAGCCCCCGGTAGAGCGTTGCGGACGATGGCAGCTCCGGCTCGCGCCAATGCATGGATGCGAGGATTTGAGCCTGCCGTTCCCGCTCCGCGGCCGAGGGTGCTGCGTTGCTTGTGCGTTCCGCGCCTGACATCGTGCTCTCGCCGAAGGGCGTGGTCAGGCGCCGCAGCTGATCGGCCTCCTCCTTCCGCCCCGCTGCTGTTAGCCGCTGGGCCAGGGCCGCGCAGCCTCTCTGAGCCGCCTGGTCAAGAGCAGCGGCGACGGCAAGCAGCTCGCCACGGTCAATCAATCCGGATGGCGCCAAAACGCTATGCCTCCTGCGCCGAGGGCTCCCGCCATTCGACCTCGCGGCCAAGTCTCGAACCTTGACATGCATCAAGGGCCCGCCGGGGGCCATCGCCTATGAAGGGGGCAAATCGACCAGTAACGAGAACCTTGGAAGGACGGCCGACATCATGGCGATGGGGCGCCGAGCTATGCGGTTGCTGGCAATCGCCAGAGGTGCGAGGTGCAGTTCGCTGCGCGGGCTGTCGTTGCTGTCGGTCCTTCTACTGCTCCCTTTTATCACATCCGTCCCGGCCCTGTCCGCTGAAGAGCTGGGCCGGTTCCTCGGGAAAGTCGATGTCGCGCAGATCGTGCCCGGGGCGGACCGCCTGGGCGCTCCCGAAGGCAGCCCGCCGGTCGCCCTGGCCTACAGCGGCGATGACCCGGCCGGCTACGTCTTTCTCAACTCCGATTTCGTCAACGCGGTGGGCTATTCCGGCAAGCCGATTCATATTCTGGTCGGACTCGATCTGGACGGACGGATCGTCGGTGCTAAGCTGGTCAAGCACCATGAGCCCATCGTCCTGATCGGCATCCCCGAGCGCGAGATCACCGCCGTGATCGACGGCTATCGCGATCTCGACATCCCGGCCCTGGCGCGTGAGCCGAAGAGCGACCGCCGCGTCGATATCGTCAGCGGCGCGACCGTCACCATCATGGTGATCGACGACAGCATCCTGCGCGCCGCGATCAAGGTGGCGCGACGCTTCGGCCTCGGCGGGCTCGAGCCTGAACCGGAGGTCGCCGCCGGCCCGCAAGCCGAAGTAAACATGGATCTAAGCGAAGTCGTCGACTGGGAGACGCTGGTCGGCGAGGGCGCCGTGCGCCGCCTGTCGATGACGGTCGCAGAGATCAATCAGGCCTTCCAGGACTCCGGCGATCTCGTGGCTGCACAGCGTCCGGAGCCAGGACCGCCGGAGGAGGCCTTCGTCGATCTCTACGCGGCCCTGGTCTCGGTCCCGACCATCGGCCGCAGCCTACTCGGCGACAAGGAGTACGAGAACCTCCAGCGGCGACTGAAGCCGGGCCAACAGGCGATCCTGCTGGCCGGCGGTGGGCGCTATTCCTTCAAGGGCTCGGGCTACGTGCGCGGCGGCATTTTCGACCGCTTCCAGGTCGTCCAGGGGGATAACTCGCTCCGCTTCCGCGATCGCAACCACAAGCGCCTCGGCAAGGTCGCGGCGGCGGGGGCACCCACCTTCAGCGATGTCGACATCTTTCGAACGCCGGATAGCGCCGACTTCGATCCGGCGGCGCCTTGGCGCCTGGAACTGCTGATCGGCCGCGCCACCGGCCCGACCGACAAGGCCTTCGTGACCGCCGACCTCGGCTACAACCTGCCGGAGCGCTATCTGATCAAGCCCGAGCCAGTTGCTGCCAAGCCATCCTTGGCCGTTGATGCACTGTTCGGCAGCGGTGAAGAGGCACCGCTCTGGCTGCGTCTTTGGAAGGACAAGGCCTGGCAGGTCGCCGTTCTCGCCGCAGCCCTTTCGGTGCTGACCGTGATCTTCTTCTTCCAGGACTGGCTGGCGAAGCGGCCCCGGCTGACCGATGCGGTGCGCATCGGCTTTCTGGCCTTCACGCTCTTCGGCATCGGCTTCTATGCCAACGCCCAGCTCTCGGTCGTCAACGTGATGACCTTCTTCAACGCGCTGATCACCGAGTTCTCCTGGGACTACTTCTTGATGGAGCCGTTGATCTTCATGCTGTGGTTCTCGACCGCCGCCTCGCTTCTCTTCTGGGGCCGTGGTCCCTTCTGCGGCTGGCTCTGCCCCTTCGGCGCCCTGCAGGAGCTGACCAACCGCTTGGCCAAGGCCGTGAAGATCCCTCAGATCGCTTTGCCCTGGTGGCTGCACGAGCGCCTCTGGCCGCTCAAGTACATGATCTTTCTGGTTCTCTTCGGCCTGTCGCTCTACTCGCTCGCCTGGGCTGAGCAGCTGGCCGAGATCGAGCCCTTCAAGACCGCCATCATTCTCAAGTTCGCGCGCGACTGGCCCTTCGTCGCCTTCGCCGTGGCGCTGTTGGCAATCGGCCTCTTCGTCGAGCGCTTCTACTGCCGCTATCTCTGTCCGTTGGGTGCCGCGCTCGCCATCCCGGGGCGGTTGCGCACCTTCGAGTGGCTGCGCCGCTATCGAGAATGCGGTGCGCCCTGCCAGCGCTGCGCCAACGACTGCATGGTCCAAGCGATCCATCCGGAGGGGCACATCAATCCGAACGAGTGCCTCTACTGCCTGCATTGCCAAACGCTCTACCACGACGACCGGCGTTGCCCGGTGATGATTCAGCGGCGGCTGCGGCGCGAACGCCGCGCCGCCATGGCGTCCACGACCCTGCCCGCTGACGGCGCGGTTTCGCGCAAAGCAGCGGCGCAGGCGGATAAAAATTGATACGGCCTAGCAGAGGAGGGACCAAGCCATGGCCAATTTGAAGTACCTCAAAGAGCAGAAGAAAGGCATGAGCCGGCGCGCCCTTCTGGGCGGTTCGACCAAGCTGGCCGTGTTGGGCGGGCTTGCCGGAGCCGGTGCCGGCGGTCTGGCGGGCGGCACGCTTACCGCTTCGCAGACGGCCCGCGCGGCCGAGGGCGGTGCCAGCGTCGCGCCGGGCGAGCTCGACGAGTACTACGGCTTCTGGAGCAGCGGCCAGACCGGCGAGGTCCGCATCCTCGGCATCCCCTCGATGCGCGAGCTGATGCGCATTCCGGTGTTCAACCGCTGTAGCGCGACCGGCTGGGGGCAGACCAACGAGAGCCGCAAGATCCTTACCGAAGGCTTGCTGCCCGAAACCCAGGCGTTCCTGGAGAAGCAAGGCGGCGTCTGGCATAACGGCGATGCGCACCATCCGCATATGTCCTTCACCGACGGTACCTACGACGGCCGCTACCTCTACATCAACGACAAGGCGAACACGCGCGTGGCGCGGATCCGCTGCGACATCATGAAATGTGACAAGATCGTCGAGGTGCCGAACGCGGCTGACATTCACGGCATGCGGCCGCAGAAGTATCCCAAGACCGGCTACGTCTTCGCCAACGGCGAGCACCGCATTCCGATTCCGAACGACGGTATGATCCTGGACGATCCGGAGAAGTATCACTCGGTCTTCTCGGCGATCGACGGCGAGACTATGACCGTGGCCTGGCAGGTGATCGTCGATGGCAACCTGGACAACTGCGATGCCGACTACCAGGGGCTTTACGCCTTCTCGACCTGCTACAACAGCGAGGAAGGCGTCACCCTGGACGAGATGACCGCCAACGAGCAGGACTGGGCGGTCGTGTTCGACATCAAGGCGATCGAAGAGGCCGTCGCCAATGGGGACTACCAGGAGATCAGTGGCGTCCCGGTGATCAACGGCCAGAAGGGCTCGCGCTACACCCGCTACATTCCGATATCGAACAGCCCACACGGCTGCAACACGGCGCCGGACGGCAAGCACGTGGTGATCAACGGCAAGCTCTCGCCGACCGTCTCGGTGATCGACGTGACCAAACTGCCGGACGTCTTCGCGGACAAGATCGAGCCGCGGGGCTGCATCGTCGCCGAGCCGGAGCTGGGCCTCGGGCCGTTGCACACCGCCTTCGACGACAAGGGCAACGCCTATACGACGCTGTTCCTGGACAGCCAGGTCGCCAAGTGGAACCTGGAGAAAGCGATCCAAGCCTTCAACGGCGAGGACGTCGATCCGATCCTCGGCAAGGTGGACGTGCAGTATCAGCCCGGCCACAACCACAGCTCCATGGGCGAGACCAAGGAAGCCGACGGCAAGTGGCTGGTGTCGCTCAATAAGTTCTCCAAAGACCGCTTCATCAACGTGGGTCCGCTGAAGCCGGAGAACGAGCAGCTGATCGACATCTCCGGCGACGGCATGACGGTGGTGCACGATGGCCCGACCTTCGCCGAGCCGCACGACTGCATCATCGTGCGCGCCGATGTCGTCAATCCCCTCTCGGTCTACGACCGCGCCGATCCGATCTGGGAAGACGCGCGCAAGTGGGCCGAGAAGGACGGCGTCGATCTGGATTGGGGCGAGCACGTCATCCGTGATGGCGACAAGGTGCGGGTCTACATGCACTCGGTCGCGCCCAACTTCAGCCTGGAGAAGTTCACGGTGAAGCAGGGCGATGAGGTGACGATATTCATCACCAACATGGATGACGTGGACGACCTGACGCACGGCTTCACCTTGGCGAACTACGGCATCGCCTTCGAGATCGGCCCGCAGGCGACTTCTTCCGTGACCTTCGTGGCCGACCGGCCGGGCGTGCACTGGTTCTACTGTCAATGGTTCTGCCACGCACTCCACATGGAGATGCGCGGCCGCATGATGGTGGAGCCACGGGCGGCCTAGATGGCCCGGGTTCCGCCCCTCCCGGGAGTAGGTGCGGCGACGGCCCGACGGGTCGCCGTCGCGCTGCTCTCCCTTGTGCTGTCGGCCGGGCCGGTGGTTGCTGCCACCTGGCAGATCGAGGCCGGGGCGGACCTGGCTGCCGCCGTCGCCCGCGCCGCGCCGGGCGATACTCTTCGGCTGGCAACCGGTCGCCACAACGGCCCCGTCGTAATCGACCGACCGCTCCATCTCGAAGGCGCCGAGGGTGCGATTGTGGATGGCGGTGGGAGCGGCACTGTGATCGCCATAGACGCGGCGGACAGCAGTCTGTCCGGGCTGACCATCGTCGGCTCCGGCGCCAGCCTGGAGCATGAAGACAGCGGCGTCTTCGTGACAAAGAACGGCGACCGGGTACTGATCGAAGGCAACCGCCTCGACGGCAATTTGATCGGTGTCTTCCTGAAGGGGCCGGAGTCGGCTGTTGTGCGGGGCAACCGCATCACCGGCCGGAACGACCTACGCGTCAACGAACGCGGCAACGGTGTGCAGCTCTGGAACACGCCAGGCTCGGTGGTTGAGGACAACGTCATCCGCTTCGGCCGCGACGGCATCTTCGTCACCACGAGCCATCACAACCGCTTCAGCGGCAACAGCTTCCGCGACCTGCGCTTCGCAATCCACTACATGTACACCAATGACAGCGAAGTCAGCGGCAACCTCTCGGTCGGCAACCACGTCGGCTATGCCCTGATGTTCTCGGACCGCCTGAGGGTCCTCGGCAACCGCTCTCGGGGCGATCGCGACCGCGGCCTGCTGCTCAACTACGCCAACGGATCGCAGATCGAGGGCAATGTTGTGACGGGCGATGGCAACGGCCCGGAAAAGTGCGTCTTCATCTACAACGCGAACAAAAACCGGCTGTTCGGCAATCGCTTCGAGGGTTGCGCGATTGGCGTTCATTTCACCGCCGGCTCGGAGCGCAACGAGATCGCCGGCAACGCCTTTGTCGGCAACCGCAATCAGGTCAAGTACGTCAGCACGCGACTGGTCGAGTGGTCGTCCGAAAAGCGCGGCAACTACTGGAGCGACAACGCCGGCTTCGACCTCGATGGCGATGGTCTCGCCGATCGGCCCTATCGGCCGAACGATCTGGTGGATCAGATCGTCTGGCGCCATCCCTTGGCGAAGCTGCTGCTCAGCAGCCCGGCCCTGCAGGTGCTGCGCTGGAGCCAATCCGAGTTTCCGGCCCTGCGCCCTGGTGGCGTGATCGACAGCGCGCCCCTGATGGCGCCGCCCTTGGACGAGGCAGGTTGAGATGCAGACTGCGCCCGCCCTCCAGCTCGAAGCGGTGAGCAAGCGCTACGGCGATCAGACCGCCCTCAGCGGCGTCAGCCTTGACGCGGGCCAGGGAGAGCGCTTGGCACTGCTCGGGCACAACGGCGCCGGCAAGACCACCCTGATCAAGCTGCTGCTAGGCCTGACACGCCCCTCCGAAGGGCGTATCGGGGTGCTCGGCGTGAGCCCGAACGAGAGTGGCTTCGTCGCGCTCCGGCAGCAGATCGGCTATTTGCCCGAAAGCATCGCCCTGTATGACGCCATGACCGGCGAAGAGGTGTTGGTGTTCTTCGCCAAGCTCAAGGGGCTTGGCCAGGCCGCATGTCACGACCTGCTCGAGAAGGTCGGCCTGGCCGAGGCGGCGGGCCGCCGCGTGCGGACCTACTCGAAGGGCATGCGCCAGCGCCTCGGCCTAGCCCAAGCGCTGCTCGGAGAGCCGCGCCTGGTGCTGCTCGACGAACCAACCACTGGACTCGACCCCGCGCTGCGACTGCAGCTCTTCGAGATTCTGGAAGTGCTCAAGGCGGCTGGCGTAACAGTGGTTATCTCCTCTCATGCTCTGACGGAGATCGAAGGCCGCGTCGATCGCCTGGCAATCCTGTCTCAGGGGCGCCTTGTTGCCAGCGGCAGCCTCGATGATCTGCGCGCCGCCGCCGGCCTGCCGGTTTCCATCCGCATCCTTTCGCGCCCGGGGGAGGCCGCGCAGGTCGCCGAGGCGATCGGCGATCAGGGTCGGCTGGCCAAGGTGAATGACCGCGCCGTTCATCTGACCTGCCCCGGAAATGAAAAGATGGATCTGTTGCGCCATGTCGCCGGGCTCGGAGCGCCGGTCACCGACGTGGAGATCACGCCGCCGCGGCTGGAAGAGATCTATGCTCATTTCACCGGGGAGATAGAGCGGCCATGAGCGCGCTGTTGCAGATCGCGATCAAGGAATGGCGCGACGGACTGCGCAATCGTTGGGTCGCTGCCGCCATCTTGCTGCTGGCCGGCCTCGCGCTGCTGCTGGCCCTGCTCGGCGCGGCGCCTGCGGGCGGGGTCAAGGCCTCCGCCTTGGCGGTCACCCTGGCGAGCCTCGCCAGCCTGACCGTCTACCTGCTGCCGTTGCTGGCGCTGATGCTTGCCTACGACGCCCTGGTCGGGGAGGCCGAGCGCGGTACGCTGCTGCTGCTGCTGTCCTATCCGGTGCCGCGCTGGGCGGTGATTCTGGGCAAGTTCGTCGGCCATCTTGGCATCCTGGCGCTGGCCCTGCTGGTCGGCTACGGCGGACCCTGCCTTCTGGTGGCGCTGACCCGCTCCGGCGAGGTGGCAGACTGGCCGGCCTTCGCTGGGCTGATCGCCAGTTCGCTGCTACTGGGCGGCGCCTTTCTCGGGCTCGGCTATCTGGTGAGCGCGCTGGTGCGCGAACGGGCCACCGCCGTCGGCCTGGCCATCGGCCTCTGGCTGGTCCTGGTGGTGCTCTACGACCTTGGTCTGCTGGCGCTCTTGGTCGCCGACGAAAGCCAAGCGATCGGCCAGTCGCTGTTCAGCCTGCTGCTGCTGCTCAACCCGACCGATGCCTTCCGCCTGTTCAACCTGACGATCTCGGACTCGGCGGCCCTGGCCTCCGGCATGACCGAGGCTGCCGGTAGCCTGCCGGCGCCGTTTGGGTTGGCGGCTATTGCCGCCTGGCTGCTGGCCGCGCTGGGCGCGAGCATTCTCGTTTTCCAGAGGAGGGAGCTATGAGCCGAATGACCCTGGCTTCGGCACTCCTCGCGGCGGTCCTGCTCGCCGCCTGCGACGAGCCGGCCGAGGTGGCGGCGCCGGCACCGCAAGAGTTGACCCGCGAGGCCATCGGGCACTACTGCAACATGATCGTCGCCGATCATAAGGGCCCGAAGGGGCAGATTTTCCTCGCCGATCGGGAGGCGCCGATCTGGTTCAGCTCGGTGCGTGACACCATCGCCTTCACGCTCCTGCCGGACGAGCCGAAGAACATCGCGGCGATCTACGTCACAGATGTTGGCCGCGCCTCTTGGGACAGCCCGGAGCCGCATACCTGGACCGACGCGCGCGCCGCCTGGTACGTGATCGGCAGCGACCGCCGCGGCGGCATGGGCGCGCCGGAGGCCGTTCCCTTCGCCGACATGGGCGCGGCGAAAGACTTCGCGGAGAAGCACGGCGGTCACGTGGTCGCTTTCTCCGATATCCCGGAGACCGCCATCCTGACCACCGAGCCGGCGGACGAGACCATGGCGCACGACGGTGCGATGCCCGATGGGCACGATATGGGCAAGCCCGAGGAACATGCGGGAGGACACGAGCAGTGACAGGGGTTGCAGCAATCTCCCGTCGCCGGCTGATTCAGGTCACCGCCGCAATGGCCGGCGTGGGTCTGCTGTCCGCCGGATTGAGTGCCGCGACGAAGCCACTGGTCTGGCGCGGCACCGCCTTGGGGGCAGCATCAAGCCTAACCCTCTATCACCCGGACAAGAAAGAGGCGCGACGCGTGCTCGAAAGTGCGCTTGCGGAGATCCGGCGGCTTGAGCAGGTCTTCTCACTCTACCGTGCAGATTCCGCGATCAGCCGGCTCAATCGTGACGGCAGGCTGGAAGCGCCACCACTGGAACTGGTCGAGCTGCTGGGCCAGGCACGGAGCCTTTCGGAGCTGACCGACGGTGCCTTCGATGTGACCGTGCAGCCGCTCTGGCGCTTGCACGTCGATCATTTCGCGCGGGTCGGGGCCGATCCGGGCGGTCCGGATCGGCTTGCGCTCGCACGCGCTCTTGCGCTGGTCGACTACCGTGCGATGCGCGTGAGCAGCGACGCCATCGCTTTCGAGCGGCCCCGCATGGCGATCACCCTGAACGGGATCGCCCAAGGCACCATCACCGACCGCGTCGCCACGCTGCTGCGCCGTGCCGGCTTTGAGCGGGTCTTGATCGATCTCGGCGAGATACGCGCGCTCGGCCGCCATCCCGACGGTCGACCGTGGATGGCAGGTATCGCCGATCCCGAGGACAAAACAAAGCTGCTGCAGGAGCTGACGCTGGACAATCGTGCCCTGGCGACCTCTGCCGCTGCAGGCCTGCGCTTCGAGCCGTCGGGGCGCTATCATCATCTCTTCGACCCGCGCAGCGGGCGGAGCTCACAGCTCCATGCCAGCGTCTCGGTCCTGGCATCCTCGGCCAGCGTGGCAGACGGCCTCTCCACCGGCTTCAGCGGCATGACCGCGAAGGCTATTGCGGAGGTTTGCCGCAACGCTCCCGACGTGACTGCGTTCGTTCTCGATCAAGGCGGCCGACTGCGCAGCCTCGGTGCTTGACCCCGATCATGGAACGTCGTCTGCTCGGGGTCACGATGATCGCATGTCCAAGCCGCAGCGGGGCCCTGACCGCATGACCCAAGAAGATCAGTTCGCCGAAGTGATCCGCACACTCGGCCGCGGGCCGTCGCGCTCGCGCAACCTGACGCAGGACGAGGCGCGCGAGGCGATGAACGCTGTGCTGCGCGATGAGGTCGATCCCCTGCAGGCCGGCGCTTTCCTGCTGCTGTTGCGCTATCGCGGCGAGAACGCCGCAGAGCTGGCCGGCTTCGTCGAGGCCGGTCGAGCCACCTTTCAAGGGCCAGGCCAAGCGCCGCGCGTCGATCTCGACTGGCCAACCTATGCCGACCGGCACCGTCAGCAGCCCTATTTCGTGCTGGCCGCTCGCCTGCTCGCCGACCATGGCGTCAAGGTGCTGATGCATGGCATCGCTGGCTTCAGCGATGGCTTCGCGCCGACCCGGCCGGTGTTGCATGCGCTCGGGGTTCCCGTCTGCCACTCTCTGGACGAAGCCGCCACTTGCCTGGCGACGGAGAACCTAGCCTACATCGGTCTTGAGGACTTCTGCCCGGCGGTCGAGCGCCTGATCGCGTTGCGTCCCAAGCTCGGCGTGCGCACGGTGGCGAACAGCTTCGCCCGCGCGTTGAACCCGCTGGGTGCGGCGGCCCAGTTGCAGGCCGTAACCCATCCACCCTTTCGCGCGTTGCAGCAGGAGGCGGCCGTCCTGCTCGGCCAGCCGCGCGCCGCCGTATTCAAGGGCATCGGCGGCGAGGCCCAGTGCAATCCCCTCAAGACCTGCTTGGTGGCCTGGGCGCGCGACGGAATCAGCGGCGAAGACGACTGGCCGCCGATCCGTAGCGGCAGTCCCTATCCCTGGCGCGACGAGCCGCTCGATCCGGAGCGGGTCGCGGCCATGTGGCGTGGCGAGCTCGACCTGCCGCTGCCGGCTGCATCCGTCATTGCCACGACGGCCATCGGCCTTTGGCTGACCGGCCGCGCCGCCTCGCCGGCCGAGGCCGACAGCTTGGCGGAGAAACTCTGGGATGAGCGCGACCGAACGAGTCTCGGCCCCACAAGGGCGCTCAGCGCCTGAAGGTCGGATCCGCGGCAGCAACCTGATCCAGCACCAGGTCGGCCATGGCCGAATCGCTGCCCATGGCGCCGAGATACACCACCGGACCGGCGGCATAGCCGTCCAGCACCTCCGGGATATCGCGCCCCGCGTGCGCGCCCTCGCCGGCAAACAGCCCGACCGCAACGATGGGTCCACGCAGGATGGCGAGAACGTCTTCCAAGTGAGGCGCTTGCTCGAGATAGGCAGTGATCACCTGCCGAAATTGTCCGCGCCGTCGGATACGGCGGGCCTGCGCCTCGGTTGCCTGCCAGGACGCCGGGCTTTTCTCCGAGCCATGACCGACCAATAGAAGTGTCGCCTGCCTCGCCGTGAGGTCTCCCGGTGCTAGAGCTTCCAGGGCGCGCCGGATCACGAGATCGGCCAGGCCAGGATGCAGGCCGACGGGCTCGCAGAAGATCGGGCCGTTGCATCCAGACATGGCTCGGTTCTGCTTGAAGAGGGCCGGGATGGCCCGCTGCGGATAGTGTCCAGCGGCCATGAAGAACGGCACGACGAACAACGGCGCTTCCGGCAGGCGTGCCGCCACGCATTTGGCCGAGGGCTCGCCATAGAGCAAGCCGACATCGACGGCATCGAAATGTGTACCTCTCGCCAATCGCTCGGCATGACGCAGGAGCGCTCGATTGTCCTCGGCCGCGCGGGTCGAGCCGTGGCCCACGAGGAACAGCCGGCGCCTCGGCCGCATGCGAAGCGCCGGCGCCGACTCAGTGGCTGGTACCGGTGGAGAGGGTGATCTTGTTATGGACATTATACTTTCCAGAGGGCTTCCGCATCGGCAGGCGCTTGACCTCCTCGAAGGTCGCGGCGTCGTAGACGATCAGCGCGCCCTCCTGTTCCCAGAGGCTGACCAGCGCGTGGCGGCCGTCGCGGGTGAACTCCACGTGGGCTGCCGTCTTGCCCGGCTCCGGCTGCAGGGTCTTGACGATCTCCAGGCTGCGTTTGTCGATCACGTGGATCAGGTCCTTGTGCGGCCCGAAGAAGACATCGACCCAGGCGTAGGGTGTGTTTTCGTGGCTGCGCAGGAAGAAGCCGGGGCCCTTAGTCTCGATGGTCTTGAGCACGCGCCAGTCGGCCATATCGATGATGCTGAGCCGGCCTTCCTTCAGGTGCGGCGTCGCCATGACCGTCCGCCCGTCTGTCGTCCAGGTGATGCCGGAGCCGAGGTGCGGCAGGCCGGGCAGGTCGATCCGCGCGATCTCGCGGCCCACGTTCATGTTGACCACGACACCGGCATCGCCGTCGCGCGCCGAGCCGATCAGGTTGCGATAGTCGGCGTCAAAGAAGAAGTCGTCGAGCGGTTGGGAAAGCTCGATACGCCGAACGGCGAAAAGCCCGCTCTCGCTTGCCAGGGCCTCCTGCATGCCTTTCTCGTTGGAGTGCACCAGGCCGCTGAACACCGGCGGCGCCGACTCGTCGGCCATGACCTCCCAAAGCTCCGGAATGTCTTTCATCGTGACGACGAAGGACTTGCGCGGGCGGGCCTGGTAGACCGCGCTGACCCGCGAGCTGACCTTGCCCCAGCGGTCGAGGGCTGGGACGACCTTCAGCAGAGACAGATCCTCCGCGTCCAACAGCACTAGGCTGTGCGGCAGGTAGTTGGCCACTGCGACGAAGCGGCCGTCGCCGGAAAGCGCGATGTTGCGCAGGTTGATGCCGGCGCGTAATTCGGCGACCGGCGCCAGGGCATAGAGGTCGTACTTGGTGACCCAGCCGTCGCGCGAGCCGAAGTAGACGTAACGGCCGTCCGGGCTGAACTTGGGGCCGCCGTGCAGGGCATAGCGGCTTGGGAAGCGGTGGATCGGCTCGAAGCGGTCGCCGTCCAGGATGGTAACGTGGTGATCGCCGCTCTCCACCACGACGAAGAGGTTGAGGGGATCGGCTTCGAAGACCGGTGTGTCGCGTTCGACAGGCTCGTAGACGACCCGGCTGGCTTCGATTTCGGCCCGGTCCCATTGCGGCACTTCGGGCAGGGGCGTGTAGATGTGTGCGACCAGCGCTTCTACCGCGGCTTCATCCAGAATTTCACCGAAGGCCGGCATCTGGGTCGACGGCAGGCCAACGGCGATGGCCTTGGCTGCTCGCTCCTTGGGCACGCGCCGCAAGGTCTCCGGCAGCAGGGCCGGCCCTTGTCCGCCCAGCCGGTCGACTCCATGACAGGCGGCGCAGTGCTCCTGGAACAGGTCTTCTGCGGCCATGGCGGAGCCGGCACCGACGGCTGCCATCAGAAAAGCAACAAGAGCAAGGCCGCGCATGTCCTTAACCTCCCGCCGCCAGGCGAGGCGTTGCCGAGAAGGGCAGGAGGGTCACGCGTTCTCCGGCTTCGACGCCGATCTCTTCGTCGGTCAGGTAGCAGCCCGGATCCTCGGCCCAGGGATCGCCGGTGATCTGGTGAGCGCGCACGCGTGTGTTGCCGCCGCAGATGGCGAAGTGGCGGCAGTCGCCGCAGCGCCCGTCGACCTGGCGCGGCCGTTGCTTCAGGCCGGCCATGACGGGATCGGAGGTATCGCGCCAGATCTCGGAGAAGGGCCGCTCGCGAACGTTGCCGAGGCTGTGGTGCCACCAGAAGGTATCGGGATGCACCACGCCCAGATTGTCGATGTTGGCGATGTTGACGCCCGAAGCATTGCCGCCCCATTGCTCCAGCTTGGCTTCAATGTGGTTTGCCTTGTTTGGGAAATGCCGGTCTACCCAATGCAACAGATAGACGCCATCTGCGTCGTTGTTGCCGGTGACGAACTCACGTTGGCGGCCCGCACGCTCGGCCTCCAGCGCTCGCTCGAAGATCAGGTCCATGGCCGCGCGGGTCAGGCGGAAATGGGCGTCCTGTATGCGGTTGTGGTTGCCGCGGCCGGCGTAGTTGAGGTGCGAGAGGTAAAACTTGTCGACCCCCTCGTCCTCCATCAGCGTCAGCACGCCTGGCAGGTCGGCGGCGTTGTCGCCGGTGATGGTGAAGCGCAGCCCGACCTTCAGGCCGCGTTCACGGCACAGCCGGACCCCGCGCATTGCCGCGTCGAAGGCGCCCTCCTTGCGGCGGAAACGGTCGTGCATCTCGCGCAGGCCGTCGATGCTGATGCCCACGTAGTCGTAGCCGACCGCCGCGACCCGGTCGATCAGCGTCTCGTCGATCAGGGTCCCGTTGGTCGAGAGCCCGACGTAGAAGCCCATCACCTTGGCGCGCTCCGAGATCTCGAAGATGTCCGGGCGCAGCAGCGGCTCGCCACCGGAGAGGATCAGCACCGGCACCCGGAAGGCCTTGAGGTCGTCCATGACCCGGAAGACCTCGTCGGTCGAAAGCTCGCCGGGGAAGTCCTTGTCGGCTGAGAGCGAGTAGCAGTGCTTGCAGGTCAGGTTGCAGCGCCGGATCAGGTTCCAGATCACCACCGGGCCGGGCGGGTCGCGCCGTGGCCCGGCTGGGGTCGGCTGGAACAGCTCGCGCATGAACTGTGAGACGCGGAACAAAACGACCTCCCTAACCCGAAAAGCGCAGGCCGGTCTTTTTCAGGATCCGGCGGCTGTAGAGTACGCGGTGGCCGCGATTGGCCTCGCCCAACAGCGCGGCGATCTGCGCCACCTGTGCCTCAACCTCTTCGCGCGTCCGGCCGTGCACCATGGCGAAGAGGTTGTAGGGCCAGAGTGGCGGATGGCGTGGCCGGTGATAGGCATGGCTAACGAAATCGAGCGCACCGATCATCGGACCGAGCCGGCCGATCTCCTCGTCCGGCAAGTCCCACACCGACATGCCGTTGGCGCGGTAGCCGAGGCGGTAGTGGTTCGGCACGGCGCCGATGCGCCGGATCGCGCCGCTGTCCAGCAGCCGCCTGAGACGCGCGACGACATCGCGTTCGCTCAGGCCCAGTTTCCGCGCGACTTCCAGATAGGGGCGGGAGGTCAGGGGCAGGCCGCCCTGGGTCGCGACCACGAGACGGCGGTCGATAGTGTCGAGCTCTTCGCCGTCGTCGATCATCTGGCCAAGTGCCGCATTCATAGCGCGAGCCTCAAGCCGACGTAGAACTCCTCCAGCTTGGGGAGGTTTAGGACCGGATAGCCGGTCTCCCGCTCGATCTCCGCGATCACGATCTTGACCTCCTCCGGCTGCTCGGTTGCCAACACAAACCACATGTTGAATTCGTGATCGCGCTCGTAGTTGTGCGCTACCTGGGAGAAACTGTTGACGATCTCCGCCGCGCGCTCGAAATCTTCCGGCGGCACGCTCATGGCCGCCAGAGTCAGCGCGCCGCCTAGCTTCTCCGCATGCCACAGCGGCCCAAAGCGCGTCAGGTCGCCCGCCTCGAGCAGGCGGCGCAGGCGCTTGATCAGCTCGGCCTCCGAGATGCCGAGCGAAGCGGCCGCGTCGGCGTAGGGGCGCGGAGTCAGTGGCAGGCCGGACTGCAGGGCATTGACGATATCGCGGTCCGTGGCGTCGATCATGCCGCCCACCCTTTCCGATTCGGCTCCGCCAGATAGCGCGCGCCGCGTTGCTTGAAACAACGGCGGCTGAACAGCACCTCGCGCGGTATGTCTTCCAGCCCGCAGCAGCGCGCCGCTTCCCTGACCTGCTGCATCACAATCGCCCGGTCGGTGCCGTGGATCATGCAGAAGAGGTTGTAGGGCCAGTCGGGCAGGCGCCGTGGCCGCCGATAGCAGAGCGTCACGAAGGGCAGGCCGGCCAGGCGTTGACCGGCCTCGGCGACGCGCTCGTCGGGCAGGTTCCAGACCACCATCCCGTTGGCCCGGATGCCCAGGGCGCGGTGGCGGACGATGACGCCGAAGCGGCGGATCACGCCGCGCTCGATCAAGCCCTTGATGCTGGCGATGACTACATCTTCCGTCAGGCCGATGCCTTCGCCCAGGACGGCATAGGGGCGGGGCTCGATTGGCAGCCCTTCTTGTAGGGCCGCGATCAGCGCCAACTCCTTCGGACAGGTCACCTGCATGGCAGCTCGAACCCGAGATCGAGGAAGTAGGATTCCAGCATCGGCAGATCGAGCACCGGCAAGCCGCTGCATCGCTCGATCTCCGCTAGCACTGCCGACACACCCTCACGGCTTTCGGCGGTCACCACGAACCAGAGGTTCAGCCGGTGCTCGCGCTCGTAGTTGTGGTTGACCTCGGCGTAGCCGCTGACCAGGGCCGCCACTTCGTCCAGGCGCTCCGGCGGGACGGCCATGGCCGCCAGTGTGCTGTCGCCAACCGCACCACGGCGCAGCACGGCTCCGACGCGGCTCACCTTGCCGGCCTCGGCCAGGCGGCGATAGGCCTCCAGGACGCTCTCCTCGTCGCAGCCCAGCCGCTCGGCGATCACCGCGAATGGGTTCGGGACCAGCGGGAAGTCCCGCTGCCAGTCGTTCAGCAAGGCGTGCTCGAGCGATTCCATGGAGCCGTCCGTCACAGGCCCAAGCGATGGGCGCGGGCGGTGAGGAAGATGCCGCTCGGCTTGTCCATCGGCAGGCTGGTCAGCAGGTCGAAGCTGCGTGTGTCGTAGACCCGCACCAGGTCCTCGTCGCGGACCGAAAGCCAGACGGCCTCGCCGCGCGGCGTGAACTCCAGGTGCATCACCGCCTTGCCAGGCTTCAGAGTGTGGATCACCTCGCGCGATGGCACGTCGATCACCTGCACGACGTCGTTACGCGGATGGGCGAAGTTGACCCAGATCTGGCGGCCGTCGGGCCGGGCAACGGCGAAGATCGGCTGGCCGTGCAACGCAATGCGGCCGACTTCGGTCCAGCCCTCGCTCTCCACCACCAGAAGCTCATGGCGGCCGACGGCGGGTAGGAAGGCGAGCCCGCCCGCCATGGCCCAGCCCTCAAGGTGGGGCATCTTGTAGACCGGCAAAGGCTCCTCGCCCCGGCCGTAGCCGTCGAGGATGCGGCGCACCCCCGCCTCCGGCTGCCAGAGGTCGAGCAGGGCAAGCCCATCCTCGCCGAACAGACCGGCCAGGTAGTAGCGGCCGTCGGGCGTAATCAACGCGTCGTAGGGCTGCTCGCCGATGTCATTGAATTTGGTCAGCTTGGGCGCCGACGGTTCCGACAGATCGGCGATCCAGATCTCGCCGGCATCGTAGAGGCTGAAGACGAAACGCTGCCCCGGCGCGTCGACTAGTCCGACCACCTTGGAGCGCAGGCTGCCATCGCCATAGCTCGCTGGGATGTCGGCAACGAGATCCAAAGTTTCCGCATGGAAGACCTTGACCCCGCCAGGCTCGTAGTTCGAGACGGCGATCAGGCGGCCGTCCTGCGAGATCGCACCGCCGATCGAGTTGCCGGCCTGCACCACGCGGGCCGACAGACTACCGGTCAGGAGATCGACCTTGCTGAGCCCGCCATCGCGGCCGAAGACATAGGCGAAGCGGCCGTCGCGCGAATAGACCGCCGAGGCATGGCTGAGATCGCCCAGCCCCTCGAGTTTGCCCAGAGCCGTGCGCCCGCTGGTCTCGATGATCTGCAGGCTGCCGCTCGCCCGCTCGACCACGATGCCGAGATCGCCAGTGCCGCGCGGCTCCTCGGCATTGGCCGACGGCAGGGCCAGCAGCCCGGCCAGTCCAACCACCATGGCTAAAAGGCTCTGCGTTCTCATGGCTGGGTCATCTCCCTCATGCGCCGCACCAGCCAGGCGGCCTCGGCGTGGCTTAGTTCCGTTTCCCAGGGCGGCATCGGGGTGCCAGGCCGGCCCTCCAGGATCACGGCGATCAGATCCTCTTCGGCGAAGGCGGCAAGCCGCTCGGCGGTGAGCGCCGGGCCGAGTCCGCCCTTCATGGTCAATCCGTGGCAGGAGCCGCAGTCATGCAGCAGCAGATGGTCCAGAGCCGCCTTGCGCTCCGACGAGATCGACTCTGCCGCCCCGACAGACGGCACGAACAGCCCGGCAGCCAGAAGCAGACTTGCGGCCAGGCCGCTAAATGGCGCGCGCCGGCGCATCGGCGGGCTCCAAAGTGCAATCGTCTAGGCGTCCGATTCGTTCGACCATCTCGACCACGCGGCCGATGACGAAAAGCACCGGGCCGCGGAACGAGGCCCGCTCGACCTCTTGCGCGACTGTCTCCAGAGTCGAGCGCAGAGCGCGTTGCCGCACGGTGGTGCCGTTGTTGATCACGGCGATCGGGGTCGTCGGATCAAGCCCCTGTTCGATCAGCTGCTCGCTGATGCGGGGAATGTTGGCGAGGCCCATGTAGACCACCAAAGTGGTGTCGGGGTCGGCCAGGCCCTGCCAATCGAAATCCAGCTCGGCGTCGGCGCGGCAGTGGCCGGTCAGAAAACGCACGCCGCTGGCGAGTCCGCGGTGGGTCAAGGGTATGCCCAAGGCCGAGGCACAGCCGGAGGCCGCGGTGACGCCGGGCACCACCTCGAAGCGCAGTCCGGCCGCGACCAAAGCCTCGGCCTCTTCGCTGCCGCGCCCGAAGATGAAGGGATCCCCGCCCTTTAGGCGGACCACGCGGCGGCCCGCCAGCGCCAGGCGAATCATCAGCTCGTTGATTTCCGGCTGCGGTACGGGATGGTCTTTCGGCTGCTTGCCGACCGAGATCAGCATGGCGCCCGGCGGTACCATCTCAAGCACCTCGGGGGCGACCAGGCGGTCGTAGACCACCACATCGGCCTCGCCGAGCAGCCGCCGTGCCTTAATTGTCAGGAGCTCCGGGTCGCCGGGCCCGGCGCCGACCAGATGGACGACCGGCGTTTCGGCTCTCACTACTTCCTCCTGAAGTTTCATCGACGGTGCGTCTCCCAGGTCGGGCGACCGGCCTCGATGGCCGGCCGCCCGGTCACACGGTCAATAGACGTCGTTGCGGGTGTTGTAGACGTTGAACTTGCCGGTCGGCGTGATCAGGCGCTCGTCCTTGATCACGTGTTTGAGCGACAGGTCCTTGTCGTTGACCACGACGATCGCCGATTCTTGCGAGGCCGAGTTCCAGACCGAGAACCAGATCTCGTCGCCGGCTTGGTTGAACTCGCCCTGGACGACGCGACGCACGCCCTCGGTGATCCCCGACCATTCGCCGATCGGCAGCACCTTGTACTCCTCGTCCAGGTTCTCGATGTCGAACACGGCCACCGAGGAGGCCAGCTCCGCCTCTGGGTTCAGCGGCGTGTCGACATAGAGGTACTTGGATTCCGGATGGGTCTTGATGAACAGCGATCCGCCGCCCTGACCCTCCAGGGACTGCACCACTTTCCAGGCGTTGTCTGGGTTGCCTTCAGGGTCGGTGCCGATCAGGGCGATGGTCTCGTCGCCCAGATGGCTGGTAGCCCAGACCGGCCCGAATTCCGGATGCACGAAGTTCGCACCGCGCCCCGGATGCGGCTTCTCGCCGGTCTCGATCAGCGCCACCAACTCGTTACCTTCGGTGTCGACCACGGCGACCATGTTGCTGGCATTGGCCGCGACCAGGAAGTAGCGCCCGGTCGAGTCGAAGCCGCCGTCATGCAGGAAGCGCGCGGCACCGATGGAGGTGACCTTGAGGTTCTCCAGATCCTCGTAATTGACCATGAGGATCTTGCCGGTCTCCTTCACGTTGACCACGAATTCCGGATGCTTGTGCGAGGCCACGATCGAGGCCACGCGCGGTTCCGGGTGGTATTCCTGGGTGTCGACCGTCATGCCGCGGGTCGAGACGATCTTCAGCGGCTCCAGAGTATCGCCGCCCATGATCACGTACTGCGGCGGCCAGTAGGAGCCGGCGATGGCGTAGCGGTCTTCCCACCCCTCCATCTTGGAGGTCTCGACCGAACGTGCCTCGATGCCGATCTTGATCTCGGCGACCGTTGTCGGCGGGTTCATCCAGAGATCGATCAGGTTGATCTTGGCGTCGCGACCGATGGTGAAGAGGTAGCGGCCCGATGCCGACATGCGGGAGATGTGCACCGCATAGCCGGTGGTGATCGTGCTGACGATCTCCTTGGTGGCGCCGTCGATCAGGGCCACCTGGCCCACATCGCGTAGGGTCACGGAGAAGAGATTGTCGAGATCCAGGTCGTTTTCTTGCTGGGTCGGGCGCTGGTCGACCGGCACGTGGACCTTCCAGGTCGCACGCATCTCTTCCATGCCGAACTCGGGCGGCTGTGGCGGTTCCATGAGCAGGTAGCGGGCCATGAGCTCAACATCGGTCTCGCCGAACTCGCCCGAGGTGCCCCAGTTCGGCATGCCGCCGGGAGAGCCGTAGTTGATGAAATCGCGCAGATATTCGTAGCCGAGCTCTCGTGTGAGGTCGGTCGTTAGGGCCTTGCCGGTGGCACCCTTGCGCAGCACGCCGTGGCAGCCGGCGCAGCGCTCGAAGTAGAGCTGCTTGGCCCGATTGAAATCTGCCGTCGAAAGCGGCTGCACGCCCGGCTGCACGCCCGGCGGCGTCACATCCTCGTCGCGCAGGACGTCCAGACTGGGCTCGTATTGCCCGCCGGGTGTCGTTTCGTGCTTCTTGATATCTGTTTGGTCTTGAGCGTGTCCCGCCGTCGGGTTCGCCAAAAGCGCAAAAGATAGGAGAACCCCCGCGAGACCCACGCCTTGGAAGCTGCGCATCGCTTCTCACTCCCTCGTGTTGCGTTGTCCCACATGGAGCAAAGCGCGCGCGGGGGAGTCGCGCCTTGACAAGCGTCAAGGATTCTCGCCGACCCGAACGGAATGATTGCCACACCCTCAGAATCGCGTGCGGCGATGAGAGAAGGAACCATGGCGAGCGTTGCTGCAGCGGCCGCGCGGGCAGCCTGCGAGGCCGTCGCACGGCCTTCCCATCTGTTCGCGTGCCTGCTGCTGCTCGCGGCCTTTTCACCGCTGCCGACTGCCGCGGAGACGCCCGACTGGCTGCCGCAGGTGTTCCCGGGAGCCGAAGGCATTGGCGCCTTCGCCGGTTCGCCGAAGGCAGCACCGGTCTACCGGGAGGGGGCGGTGGTCGGTTACATATTATCGACGCGCGAGGTGATCGGCTCGGTCGGTTACGCCGGCAAGCCGATCGACATCCTTGTCGGGATCGACCGCGAGGCGACGGTAACCGGGGCTTTTCTCAAGAGCCACGAGGAGCCGATCCTGATTATCGGCGTGCCGGAGGAGCGTCTTGCCGGCTTTGTCGCCGGCTTCGCCGGTCTGGCGGCCGGCGAGAGCGTCCGCTTCGATGCCGCCGGGCAGCCCGGCCTGCCGGACGCGATCAGCGGCGCGACCATCAGCAGCGAGGTCATCCGCGACGCGGTCGTTCGCGCCGTGCGCAATGTCGCCCGCGCCCGCGGTTTGCTCGGCGAGGCGGCCGCTGCTGTTCGACTAGATCGGGAAACTTTCGAGCCGGCCGCCTGGGCCGACCTAACCGCCGACGACTCGTTGGTCTCCCTCCGCGTGACCCGCGGCGAGGTGGCGGCGGCGTTGACACCGCCGGGGGGTCTCGACAGCGCGCAAGCGGCCGGCGACCCAGAGGATCTCTTCATCGAGCTCCATGCCGGCCTCGCCACGCCGCCGAGGCTGGGCGAGAACCTGCTGGGCAAGCAGACCTTCTCGCGGCTGGTCAGCGAGATAGGTGCGGCCGATCAGCTCGTAGTCGTTGCCGGCAACGGCCTCTACTCCTTCAAAGGCACGGCCTATCGCAAGTCCGGCGTGTTCGATCGTCTGCAGCTCGTCCAGGGCGAGACGACGATCCGCTTCACCGAGGCGAGCTACCGCTTTCAGGACAAGGTCAAGGCCGAGGGCGCGCCGGAGTTTCGAGAGGTCGCCGTCTTCGTGCTGCCGGCTGACAGCGGTTTCGATCCGCTCAGGCCCTGGCGGTTGGACCTTCTGGTGGAAAGGCAGGCCAGCGGAGGCGCCCTGAGCCAGGTGGTCTTTTCGCTGCCCTACGAGCTGCCCGCGCGTTATCGAATTGGCAACGAGGAGGTGGAGAGCGGGGGTGCGTCCAGCGACTGGGCGGCAATCCTACCAGGTGCCGCGGCCGGCCAGGGGCGGCCTTTATGGCTCGGCCTCTGGCACAAGCGCCGCTTCGAGATCGCTATCCTCGCGGTATTGCTGACTACCCTGACCGCGCTTCTGGTGTTCCAGGACGCCCTGGTGCGCGATCGCCGGGTCTACCGCAGCGTGCGGCTCGGCTTCCTCGCGGTCACCTTGGTCTGGCTCGGCTGGATCGCCGGTGGTCAGCTCTCCGTGGTCAATGTGCTGACCTTCGCCAACGCGCTCCTGACCGAGTTCCACTGGGAGTTCTTCCTGGTCGATCCGATCATCTTTCTACTCTGGAGCTATGTCGCCGTGGCCCTGCTTTTCTGGGGGCGGGGTGTGTTCTGCGGCTGGCTCTGCCCCTTCGGCGCCCTACAGGAGCTGCTCAACGAGGCGGCGCGAGGCCTGCGGGTACCGCAGTTGTCTGTGCCCTTTGCGGTCCAAGAACGGCTTTGGCCGATCAAGTACATTCTCTTCCTCGGGCTCTTTGCCGTTTCCCTGCATTCCACCAACCTCGCCGTGTTGGGCGCCGAGGTGGAGCCCTTCAAGACAGCCATCGCGCTCGGCTTCGTGCGTCACTGGCCCTTCGTGCTCTATGTCCTACTACTGTTGGCGGCGGGCCTCTTCATCGAGCGCTTCTTCTGCCGCTACCTCTGTCCGCTTGGCGCGGCGCTGGCCATACCGGCCCGCCTGCGCATGTTCGATTGGCTGAAGCGCAAGCACCAATGCGGGCGGGAATGCCATATCTGTGCGGTGCGCTGTACGGTCCAGGCCATCCACCCGAACGGGGCGATCAACCCGAACGAATGCATCCACTGCCTGAATTGCCAGAACCTCTACTACGACGACCGGACCTGTCCGCCGCTGATCGCGCGGCGCAAACGCCGCGATGCCCGCGCCGCGTTGGTTGCCAAGGGGTCAGGTGACGAAACACCGGCCGCCGCCAAATAGGCTTGCCGTCAGCCGAGCCCACCGGCCCGCCCCGGTGCTGGCATCGGGAAACGGACCCGCAGGGCCCGCGAGCCGCAGTACTCGACCAGCGCATCCACGTCAGCGATAACCACGCGGTTGCCGTCCGTGGTGACGCCGAGCTCCCGAAGCCGTGACAAGGCGCGCGACAGGCTCTCCGGCTTCATGCCGAGGCGCGAGGCGATCAGCGACTTGTCGTAGGGCAGGGTTACCACTGCGGAGCCTTCCGGTACCGGGCAGAGGCCGAGCAGGAAGTCCGCCAGCCGTTGCGCCGACGAGCGGGTCTGCAACTGCTCCACCTGGCCGACGATCTGATGCAGATGGCGGGACATGGCGGACAGCATGCTGAGGCAGATCTCCGGCTGCTGGAGCAGGCGGTCACGAAAGGAGGGACCGCGGATACAGAGGAGCCGCGCATCCTCCACCACCTCGGCGCTGGCCGGATAGCTTCCGCCGAGGAAAAGCGCCGCCTCGGCGAAGGTTTCGCCCCGCGCAAAGACGCCGAACACGGCTTCTTCGCCCGAAGGCGTGGCCCAATAGACCTTCACCCAACCGTCGAGCACGACGTAGAAGGCATCGGCCGCGTCGCCGTGCTGGAACAGAAGCTGGCCCTTCGGATAGTCCCGGGGCAGCGTGCCGCTAAGCAAGCTCCGCAGGGTATCCGTGTCCAAAGCGGCAAAAAGGCGGGCCGACTGTACGATCTGTAGATCAGCCGCGTTCATCGTCGGTCTTCATAGGCCTGTCGCAGCCCTCCCTGGCAGAGCTCGTTGCTCACGAGGCTATCCGCTGGCCCCGAATTGTTCAATCGCTGGCGCCGCTTGACAACCGTCAAGGACAGGCCACCGGGCTCAAGCTGTAGTCGCCCAAGTCGGGATAATTCGAACCATCGGCAGGATGCCGGCTCGGTGAGAGAGGAGGGCCCAGCAATGGCAGAATCGACTTCGGGACCGGGAGAGGCGCAGCCGACCGCAGGCGGGCCGAGTGGGCCCCCGCTAGAGCGAATTCCGCTCATGCAGCGCATCCTGGATAACCCTTTCCTGCTGCTGTTCCTCGGAGTCGTGATCCCCACGGTCTTCTACCTGATGTGGGGCATTCTCGAGGTCGCTCAGATCCCAATCGCCAAGTAGCCGAGGACAAGCGCCATGGCCATCTCACCTCCGGAAAAGCGAATCTGGTGGCGCGAGCCGCTGCACCGTATGGAGATCGTCTGGATCGCCATCGCCTTCCTGTGGGGCTTGGTGATGTTCGCTGCCATGATCTACTGGCACATCACTGGCGAGCAGAACCTCTCCAACGAGGCCTACCGCATTGCTCCGGAAGTCTTTGCTGAGCGCACCGAGGCTATGGCCGAGGCGTACACCGTGCGCGAGGAAGGCGAGACCGGCGTCCCGGTGGTCCATCCGCCGCCCGGCAGCGACATCTACATGCTTGGGCGCCTCTGGGAGTGGTGGCCGATCCTCGAGTTGGAGAAGGGTCAGAGCTACCGCCTGCACCTCTCTTCGATGGACTGGCAGCACGGCTTCTCGCTGCAGCCAACGAACATCAACATTCAGGTCCACCCCAACTACGAGCTGGTCCTTACCATCACGCCGGACGAGGCCGGTGAGTTCAGTGTGGTCTGCAACGAGTTCTGCGGCATCGGGCATCACCAGATGCTCGGCAAAATCTTCGTCGTCGAATAAACCGGAAATAGCAGGGGCAAGCCATGTCCGTCGGAACAGCTGAAGGCGTCCTGGTGCGGCCCGAAGAGAAGTACCGCACCTGTCTGGATACCGGTCTCCACGTCTATGCCAAGGCCGAGACCCTCATCAAGGTAAACGCCGTCGCCGCGGTTATCTTCCTTGCCGTCGGGGGGCTGTTCGGCGTGCTGGTCGCGCTGACGCGCTGGCAGGCCGTGCACCTGCTGCCTGCGGAGTGGTTCTATATGGTGTTGACCGCCCACGGCGCGGCGGTCCTGCTGTTCTGGATCATCTTTTTCGAAGTCGCTGTGCTCTACTTCGCCTCGTCGATCCTGCTCAATTGCCGACTGGCGGCGCCGAACTTCGCCTGGCTTGGCTTCATTCTGATGGTGGTGGGCTCGCTGGTCGCCACGGTGGCCGTGCTGCAGGGCGAATCGAGCGTGATGTTCACCTCCTACGTGCCGATGCAAGCCGCGCCGCACTTCTATCTTGGTTTAATTCTCTTCGCCGTGGGCGCGCTTATCGCCTGCTGCGTCTTCTTCGGAACGCTGGTCATCGCCAAGGAGGAGCAGACCTATCAGGGTTCGGTCCCCCTGGTCACCTTCGGCGCGATTACGGCTGCGATCATCGCGGTCTTCACCATTGCCTCCGGCGCCATCATCCTGATCCCCACCTTCCTCTGGTCGGTCGGATATATCACCGAAATCGACACGATCACCTACAAGCTGGTCTGGTGGGGCATGGGCCATTCCTCGCAACAGATCAACGTCTCGGCCCACGTCGCTGTCTGGTACACCATCGCGGCGCTGGTGTTGGGCGCCAAGCCCTTATCGGAGAAGGTCAGCCGCACGGCATTCCTGCTGTACATCCTGTTCCTGCAGCTCGCCTGCGCCCATCACATGCTGGTCGAGCCGGGCGTCAGCGCCGAGTGGAAGGTCTTCAATACCAGCTACGCTCTCTACCTCGCGGTGCTGGGCAGCATGATCCACGGTATGAGCCTACCGGGCGCCGTTGAGGCGGCACAGCGCCGTCGGGGCTTCAACAAGGGCGTGTTCGGGTGGCTGCGGCAGGCACCTTGGGGCAATCCCGCTTTTGCCGGTATGGCCATGTCGGTCGTGTTGTTCGGCTTCCTCGGTGGCATCTCTGGCGTGGTGCTCGGCACCGAGCAGATTAACCTTTTGATGCACAACACACTTTACGTGCCGGGGCACTTCCACGCCACGGTCGTGGCGGGGACAACGCTCGCCTTCATGGCGGTCTCCTATCTGATCGTGCCGCTGATCTTCCAGCGCGAGCTCGTCTTCACAACCCTGGCCAAGTGGCAGCCCTATGTCTTCGCCATCGGCGTCGCGGGCATCTCGCTCTTCATGATGGGTGCCGGGACCCTCGGCGTCTCGCGCCGGCACTGGGACATCACCTTCAGCGAGTCGATCTTCAGCTTCGACTATCCTGGTACGGCCTTCCTGATGCTGGGGCTGAACGGCATTTTCGGTCTGCTCGCCGGGGTCGGCGGCCTGATGTATGTCGTGGTGATCGTCGGCTCGATCCTGTTCGGCAAGCCACGCGATGCCGAAGCGGTGAAGGCCAATCCGATCGTCGCCGGCGGCGAGGCGGTCTCCACCTACGGCAGCGAGGGTACGCTCAAGCTGCCCGGTACGATCACCCTGGTGGCGATCTTCTTCACCGCCTTTATCCTCTACTACTTCATCAACTGGAAGTTCCTCTCCGAGGTCTGGCCGCTGAGCTGAGCTCGGAGTCGGATGAGACGGAAGGCCATTGGGGCGCCGGAACATGGAACGTCTAACGCCGCGTCGGCATTGGAGTTGAGGTCATGGCAGCCACGATCGGACAGCTCTGGTCGCTCTTCAAGCTGCGCATCGGGCTTGCGATCATGCTCTGCGCCCTGGCCGGTCTGGCGGTTACCCCGGGCCCCGCGCTACCGGCCTGGAAGATCGTCGTTCTCGCCTTGGCGGTACTGCTCTCCGCGGCGAGCGCCGGCGCCTTCAATCAGTTCGTCGAGCGGGATCTCGATGCGCGCATGGCGCGGACGCGCAATCGTCCCTTCGTAACGGGAGAATACCGCGCCGGGCCGCTCTGGCTGTCGATCATCCTGCTGATCCTCGCCGTCGCGGTCGCCGCCGCCGCCTTCACCCTCAATCTGGCTGCCGCCCTGCATGTCTTCCTGGGGGCCTTCGTCTACGGCGTGGTCTACACGGTCTGGCTCAAGACCCGGACATGGCTGAACATCGTTCTCGGTGGCCTGGCCGGCAGCTTCGCGGTGCTTGCCGGCGCCTCTGCGGTCGACCCGGGGCTTGCGCCGGCCCCGCTGATCCTGTCGCTCGTGCTGTTTCTCTGGACGCCGCCGCATTTTTGGAGCTTGGCCACGGCAATGCACAAGGACTATGCCGAGGCCGGCGTGCCCATGCTGCCGGTGGTCGTGGGCGACGCGGTCGCGGCGCGGGTTATCCTGGCCCACACAGTCGCACTGGTCCTACTGTCCTTGCTTCCGGTGGTTTATGGGTTGGGCTGGATCTACCTGCTCGGCGCGGCCGTAGGCGGCGGCTTCTTCGTCCTCAAGTCAGTGCATCTGGTGCAGAACCCCGGACCGGCCGCCGCAATGGCGAATTTCAAGGCATCGCTCCTGCAGCTCGGGCTGCTGTTGTTCGCAGCAATCCTTGATCGCGCGCTCCTGGCTTAGGGGTGCCTTTTGACCATGCGAGGCCTACGATCCACGAGTTTGGCCTTGGCTTGCTTCGCCCTGTTGCTGAGCGAGCCGCTTGCCCAGGCCAAGGAGGCGGAGCCTTCCGTCTTCGATCCTGAGGCGGCGATCGCCCATAGCCAAAAGGCCGTCGGCCGCGTCGTGGGCGAGGCCAGCTTTCTCAATTCGGCCAGGGAGCCGGTAAGCCTCACCGACTTCCGCGGCCACCCCTTGGTGATCAATCTCGTATTCACCTCCTGTGTGCAGTCCTGTCCGGTGATCGTGCAGAGTCTCGCACGAGCCGTCGATGTCGCTCAGGAAGCGCTCGAAGCCGAAAGCTTCTCCGTGATTACCGTCGGTTTCGACAGCGCCGACGACACGCCCGAGCGGATGCGTGCCTATGCCCGCGGCCAGGGCATCGATCAGCCCAACTGGCACTTTCTGAGCGGCGACCCAGAGACGCTCGAACAGCTGCTTGAGGATCTCGGCTTCCTCTACTTTCCCTCGCCGCGCGGCTTCGACCACCTGGCGCAGACCAGTGTGTTGGACGCAAACGGCCGGGTCTACCAGCAGGTCTACGGGGCGAACTTCGACCCGCCGGCCGTCGTCGAGCCGCTCAAGTCCCTGCTGTTCGGCGATCTCGATGGTCTTACCAGCCTGAATCAGATCGTCGATCGAATCCGTCTGTTCTGCACCTTCTACGACCCCGCGCGTGACCGCTATAGCTTCGACTACTCTTTCTTTATCATGCTGATTGTCGGTGGACTGAGCCTGGCCGGTCTCGCGACCGTGCTGATACGCGCGTGGCTGCTGGCTCGTCCCCCGGTCCATCGCGCATGATTGATGTTTGGCAGGCGGCTGTTAGGCTCCAACACACCCTTGATCGACCGTCAGCCTGACACTGGAGCGCCAGCGGTGACCGATGTGCGAAAACCCTTGAGGTTCTGCTTCCTCCACGCCGAACGCTGGCTGGACGCTCTCTTTACCCCCGCCTGGAATCCGCTCTACCAGCTCGGCGCCCTGGGCTTCTTCTACTACTGGGTCGTCACGGTCAGCGGCATATACGTCTACATCCTGTTCGATACCGGTACGACCGAGGCTTACGAGTCGGTCCAGTACATGACCGAGGAGCAGTGGTACCTGGGCGGCGTAATGCGTAGCCTTCACCGTTATGCCTCGGACGGCATGGTGCTGATGATGGTCGTCCATATGGTCAGGGAATTCTCGATGGGCCGTTACCGCGGTCCCCGCTGGTTTACCTGGTTCACCGGTGTGCCCGTGCTCGTCATGGTGTTCGTCGCGGGCATCTCCGGCTACTGGCTGGTCTGGGACAGCCTTGCCCAGTACATCGCCGTGGCGACGGCCGAATGGTTCGACTGGCTCGGTATCTTCGGCGTGCCGATCGCCCGCAACTTCCTCACGCCGACAAGCCTCGACGACCGCTTCTTCACCCTGCTGATGTTCATTCATATCGTCGTTCCGCTCCTTCTGCTGCTGGTTCTCTGGATTCATCTGCAGCGCGTGAGCCGGCCGAAGATCAACCCGAACCGCGGTCTCGCCGTGGGAACTTTTGTGATGTTGTTGGCGCTCGCCTTTGTCAAACCGGCGGTCAGCCAGGCGCCGGCGGACCTCAGCACGGTGCCCGCCACGCTCAAGCTGGATTGGTTCTATCTGCCGGCCTATCCCCTGATGGATATCTTCTCGAACGGTGCGGTCTGGGCCTTCATGGCCGTGGCTGGTTTGATGCTTCTGGCACTGCCCTGGCTGCCGCCCATGCGGCGAACCCCGGCGGCCGTGGTCGATCTGGCCAACTGCAACGGCTGCCAGCGCTGCGCCGAGGACTGTCCGTACAACGCTATCACCATGCTGCCGCGGACCGACGGCGAACCCTTCGATCAGGAGGCCAGCGTCACACCTGCGCTTTGCGTCAGCTGCGGTATCTGCATGGCGTCCTGCCCGACAACAATGCCATTCCGCCGCCGCAGTGAGCTGGTTCCCGGGATTGATCTGCCGCAGCTCTCGGCGCGCGAATTGCGGCGGCGGCTGGAACAGGTATCCGCGGGGCTGCAGGGCGAGAGCCGCGTGATCGTCATCGGCTGCGACCATGCAGCGAAGGTCGAATCCTTGGGCGGCGAGAGCGTGGCCGGCGTCAGCCTGCCCTGCATCGCGGCGCTGCCGCCGTCCTACATCGACTACGTGCTGAGCCGCGGCCTCGCCGAGGGCATCTTCCTCACCGGCTGCCGCGAGGGTGAGTGCTACAATCGGATGGGCGTGGATTGGATGGAGGCGCGCCTCGCCGGAGAGCGGGACCCGGGCTTGCGGCGGCGTGTTCCGCGCGAGCGGATCGGCAAGCTGTGGGCGGCAACAACGGATCAAAGCAGCCTGGCCCGCGCCGTCGAAACCTTTCAAGCGAGCCTGGCCGCGTTGCGGACCGATGCGAGGGCGGCGCCCGAACCGGAGCCGCAGAAGGAGCAGGTCAAGACCCATGCCTAGGGCGCTGAGATATGCTGGCCAGGCGGCGGTCTATCTGCTGATCGCCGTGCTTCTGGGGGTCTTCGCGGATTCTCCCAGTTACACGCGCTTTCCGCCCGACCAAGCGCAGATCACTCTCAGCTTCGCTCACGGTGCCCAGCGCAAGGGTGGCTGCCGGCGCCTCACCGCCGAAGAGATCGCCGAGCTGCCGCCCAACATGCGCAAGCCGACGGTCTGCCCCCGCGAACGCCTGCCTGTGTATGTCGAGCTGATGCTGGATGACGCCATGCTGGTCAGCGCCTCGCTGCCGCCGACCGGGCTTTCGGGTGACGGCCCCTCGCAGGTGCACCGGCGTTTCACGATAGAGCCGGGCGCCTATCGCGTGACGGCGCGCTTACGCGACAGCGAGCGGGCGGAGGGTTTCGACTACGAGCGCTCGGTGGACATTACGCTGCGTTCGCAACAGAATTTCGTCGTGGACTTCCGGCTGGACTCAGGCGGCTTCGTTTTCATGTGAGGTCCACGGCGGGGATCGGTCGTACCGTGCGATGGGAGGGAGGGCCCACAATGCCCCTCTTGGAATGGAAGAGCGAGTACTCGGTCGGCGTCCCTGCAGTGGACTACGAGCACCAGGAGCTGATCGGGCTGATCAACGAGCTCCACGGTGGCCTCGAGCAGGAAGAGGCGCCCGAGGCAGTGTCCGACTTTCTCGGTGAGATCTATGCCCAGATCTCGGCCCACTTCGCGCTTGAGGAAAGGGTCATGCGCGAGCGCGGCTACGACCAGTTTCTCGAGCACAAGGCAGACCACGATCGCCTGCTCGACGAGATCAGGGATCTGATGGACGACTATGAGCTACATAGCGCCTTCGACGAGGCAACCCTGGCGAATCGTCTGCAGGCTTGGTTTGGCGAGCACTTTCGTACAAAGGACGCCCGGCTCCACAGCCGCCTCGGCTAGCACCTTGCATCGCGGCCCAGCTGAGCGACAGCTTTTGGGATCGCCCGAGACTGCGGCGAACCTCGCTTCAGGTTCTTGACCAATATCAAGCGTCTGCCAGGGCAACGGCGATAGAACAGACGACGCGTGCGCGGCAGCCGCGTACCGCCCCGTTTGCAGAGGAGGCAAGCCGATGAAAAGGATCCTGTTGCCGGTGCTGGCGCTCGCCCTTTCGGCGCTGCTCGCCGGCCCCCTGGCCGCCGAAGGCGACAGCGCCAAGGGCAAGAAGGTTTTCAACAAGTGCAAGACCTGCCACACGCTGGAGGCCGATGGAAAACACAAGATCGGCCCGAACCTGCATGGGATATTCGGCAGTACAGCCGGCACCAAAGAGGGCTTCGAGAAGTACTCAGAGGCGATGACCGGCTCGGGCATCGTTTGGGACGAGGAAACCCTGGCGGCCTATCTCAAGAGCCCCAAGGATTACATCAAGGGCAACAAGATGGTCTTCGTCGGCCTCAAGAAGGACAAGCAGATCGCGGATCTGCTCGCCTTCCTGAAGGAAGCCACGCAGTAGGCGTGGGCCCCCTATCGGCACGGGCGTGCTGAGTCACCTTGTCGGGGCTACTCGCGGCGTTCAGTGCCCTTGGGCTTGCTGTTCCACGAAGGCGCGAAAGATCGGCGTGTAGCCGTTCATCGTGACCGTGGCCGTGCTCACCTCGGCGAATGTGGCCTGGGGTAGCGCCCTGAAGCCGAGGATCTTGTCGGACGCCGGATTCTGAAAGTCGCCCGGGCCGCCTATGTCGGCAGGGAGCACCTGCCGGAGATGGGCAGCGCCGGGCCGCTACGGGAGCTTTGCTGGATCGGCTGGTCGCTCGATCCGTCGTCGCTGCAGTGGGTGAAGGACAGCGACCATGCGGACCTGCCGGTCGGTTTGATCGTCTCCGACCCCTACGCGACGATCGAGGCGGTTCGTGCCGGGATGGGCATCTCGATCCTGCCCTGTTTCATGGGCGATGCCGAGTCGGACCTCCGTCGGATGCCGCCGGGCAAGCTGCAACGCGAGACCGACCTCTGGATCCTGACGCACGAGGACCTACGCAATACGGCGCGTATCCAGGTCTTCACGGGGTTCATGGCGGACGCGCTGCTGCGCCATCGCGATCTGCTCGAAGGTCGGAGCCCCGCCGCAGCGTCTCCTTCGAGAGGGGAGGACGCTCGCGAGATCTAGGGGCGATGTGCCTCATCGGGCGAGCCGAGTGCGATCAGCCGGCCGCGGTGCTCCCATTCGCCAAGCTCGTGGCCCGGCTCGGTGCACTGGCAGACCGTCCCGGAGTCTCCTGCGGCCCGACCGCGCAGAGGAACTTGCGCAGTGCGGAGGGCTCGATGGGCTTGTTGAGGAAGCCGATGCCTTGGGCGCGGCATGTCTTGCGAAGCTCCGGCGAGCGGTTGGCCGTCAAGAGAGCCGCAGAGACCATGCCGAAGCGGGAGCGGATCGCGTTCACCGCATCGAGCCCGTTCTCGCCGTGGTCGAGGTGATAGTCGACCAGCAAGACATCCGGCGCGACGCCGATATCCTGTAGCAGTGCCAGGGCCTCGGCCTCGTTGCCGACGTCGAACACGCTGACGCCCCAGCTTTCCAGCAGCGTGGCCATGCCTTGCCGCACCTCGCCGTCGTTCTCGATCACCAGCGCGATCAGGTGGGCATGGTCCTGCTCTTCGGGATCCTCGGCCTGGCGCGTAGCGCGGCTGTCCTTCAGGCCGCGGCTGATCGGCACGGTGACGAAGAAGCGGGTTCCCAGCCCCGGAGTGGAGTACATTTCCAGCGGATGGTCGAGCAAGGCGCAGGCGCGTTCGACGATGGCAAGGCCAAGCCCGACCCCATCGCCCGCGCCCTCCAAGGGTTCGAGGCGTTGGAACTCTCGGAACACGATATCCTGCTTGTCATCCGGGATGCCGGGCCCGGTGTCCCAGACCTGAATCGTGAGATCGTTGCCACGCCGCCGCGCGCCAACCAGAACCCGGCCGGACTCGGTGTATCGGATCGCGTTTGCCATCAGGTTCTGCAGGATGCGGCGAAGATAGGAAGGATCGCTTTCCACAAAGAGGTTGCAACCGACGACGCGAAGGTCGAGGCCTTTCTGCCGCGCCATCGGCTGAAATTCGTCGCGCAGCGGGCCGAGGATTTGGCTCATCGGGAAGGTTGCTATCTCCACCGCGGCGCGGCCGGAATCGAGCTTCGAGATGTCGAGAAGCGCGGCCAGGATCGACTCGACGCTGTCGAGGGCGCGCTGGGCGCGCTGTGCGACCAGAAGCCGCTCCGCGCCGAGATCCATGTTCACGAGCGAGGAGAGAAAGAGCTTTGCGGCCGACAGGGGCTGCAGCAGGTCGTGGCTTGCCGCGGCGACGAAACGCGATTTCGAGGCGTTGGCCCGCTCCGCTTCCCCCAGGGCGTCCTCCAGGGCGAGGGTGCGGTCGAGCACGCGCTGCTCCAACGTTTCATTGATGGCCGACAGAGCGGAAATGGCCTCCCGCTCGGCCGTTACGTCGGAGAAGCTGATCACGAAGCCCTTGTCCGGCATCTCCTGCCCGAACACGTCCAGGTGCGTGCGACCCAAATACTTCACTTCCAGCGACAAGGGCTCGCGGCTGCTGCCGGCGCGGACCCAGTCTGTAATGTGCGTTGCCGTCTGGTCGCTGCCGAAGGTCAGGTCGCGGCCCAGGTGATCGAACAGGCGGTCGAAGCTCGTACCGATGCGGAGCAGATGCATGGGCGGGCTGAGCAGCGTGCCGAGCCGATGGTTCCAGCCGACCAGGCGGTGCTGGCTGTCGAAGATACAGATGCCCTGGTTGATGTGGTCGAGCGTCGCGCGGATCAGGCGCGCCTGGTCGTCCAGCAGCTTCTCGCGCTCCTGCCGTTCCAGGCGGATCATGTCCGTCACATCTGTCTGCAGGATCGCCGTTCCGTGGTCGGCGGTACGATGCTCACTGACCTGAATCCAGCTATCGCCGGTGATCCTGACGTTGAAGTTGACGTGGCTCTCTTTGTGCTTTCGCTTGCGCTCTTCGGCCCAGCTCTCGGCCGTCTCGCCCTTCGGCAGGGCGAGATACTGGCTCTGGCTGACCAGCCGAACGTAGTCGTGGAACGTCAACCCGGCCCGAAGCTGCGGCCGGACATCGGGCATGTGCATGCCGAAGCGGCTGTTGCACATGACCATGACGTCGTCGGCATTGAAGAGGGCGAAGCCCTCCTGCACCGCCTCCAGCGCATTCGACAGGTCGGCGCGGGCCCGTTCGGCCGCTTCGTTGGCCTTGGTGAGCTGGGCGTTCGATTGATTGAGAAGCTCGAGCGTCTGTTCCAGGTCGCTGGTCCGCGCGCGCACTTCTTCTTCCAGCATCAAGGCGCGCTGAAAGTGCGCGTAGGCAGCCCCACTGTCGTCCGTCGCCTGCTCGACGCGCTGCATCAACACGGCCGTGATCTTGAGCAGCTTTTCGTTCTGCTGCTCGAGCGAGTCGTTGGGATTGATGAGCGAGATGCTCATTCCGCCGTCTCCCTATCCGGCGGGTAGATGGCAACGCCGGTCAGCGTTTGGTTTACGTGTACGGAGTTCATCTGCTCGCCATAGGTGCTGAAACCGATCACCTTGTTGGCCGAGAGTGTGCGGGAGAGCGCGCCAATCGCCTGCTTCTGCTCGGCCTCGACCCGGCGCAGGATGCAGTCGCAAGCGATGATCGCTTCCGGCTTGGCCGCTTTCGAGAGATCCCCCAAGGCGCCGTCCAGGTGTTGGGCAATGTCCTGCGGATCGGCGAGCGTCAGCACGAGGCCCTCATCGATCGCGGAGAAAAAGGTCAGGTCGCCGTTTTGCTCGACTTTCTGTATGGCCCGGACATGGTGCTTGCCGCCGACCCTCACCACCACCGGATGCGCGGCGAAGATGAAGGGGGAGAGCTGCTCCGGGTCCATGCCGACGATGCGTGCGTACTCGCGCGCCGCCGGCTCGGCATTGATCTGGCGAACCACCCGGCGTTCCGGATCAGCCTCGGTCACCACCATCTTTCGTTCACTGGGCGCCAGGTGATCGAAATTGAAGACCTTGACGTTGCAATCGGTGCGGATCAGCGCAAGAACCGCGGCATCGCCATGCATCCGTCCGTCATGGAGCACGAAGGTCTGCTGGAAATCGAGCCTGTCGCCCGCCGAGCCGCCGAAAAGTTGCGTCGGGCCGAGCGCGGTGCTGAGCGCCGAGACAAGCTGATCTTCGAGCAGCGAGAGGCCGTCCACCATGAGAAAGGCGAATTCGGTGGTCCAGTCCGGCGCCATGCGGGCAAGTTCACCGCGCAGCTTGACCGTCGTGCCCATAACGTCCTGCGGCACGAGCTGCTCGAGCTTGTCGATGAGCTGTACGAGTGACACGAAGTGCGAGTCGGGGAAGCCTACCGCAACGATCTCGTTTTCCGTATAGCCCTTCGGGGAGATCTCTCCGGCGGTCGTGCAGCCGATCACCGGCGTGGAGCCGAACACCGCTTTGGCTTCGGCAGCGATCGCCGGCAGGTCGCCGGCCGGCGAGACGAAAAGCACGACAAGGCTTAGATCATCCGTCCCGATCTCGTCCGCGAGATGGGACAGCGCACGACAAGGATCGCCGACCTCGGCATGGGCCGTTCGCACCGCAGCCCTCGCAAACTTCCCGGGCGCAGACGGCGTGACCGTTGCGACCATAAACCTCCCCTGAAACGACTTGTCATTCTTGTTTCAGGCAGGTTAGGGGACCTGGCTGCTTTCCTGCAAGATCTTTGCAAAATGGGCGTTTTGGGCCATTAGGACCGCCTGTGTGCGGCTATGGACGCCCAGTTTGCGTAGGATGGCGGTGACGTGGGCCTTCACGGTGGTCTCGGCGATCGAGAGGTCGTAGGCGATCTGCTTGTTCAGCTTCCCTTCGCAGACAAAGCGGAGGATTCGGGCCTGTTGCGGCGTGAGCTGAGACAGGCGATGGATCGCGTCTTCTTCCTCTGAGCGCGCCTCGCCCGTCTCGCCCGAGACGGCGATGTAGCCGTCGGGCACAAAGACCTTGCCGTCCCAAATTTCGGAGAAGGCGCGCACGAAGATGTCTCGCTGGCTATGCTTTGGGATAAAGCCGGAGGCACCGGCGCTGATCGCCGAGGCGATAATGCGGTTCTCGGCCAGTGACGAAATGACGATGATCGGCACGTTCGTCGCGGCGGTCTTGAGGCGGATCAGCCCCTCCATGCCGTTCACGTCGGGCAGGTTCAGGTCCAGGATGACGACGTCCGGCCGCGGCTCTGCGCCGATCAGCTCGATTGCCCGCTCCAAACGGTCCGCAGTAATGATGTGCTCGACCTTGAGGGCCGATTTGAGCGTCATGGAAAGCGCTTCGCAGAACAACGGATGATCGTCGACCACAAGGGCGCAGAACAGGGTTATCGGCTTCGGCTCGGCCACGATTTCCCTCGAAACTTCAGTCATCTCGTTTCAACGTTCGCTCTAGACAAGACTAACAGATAGAGGCGAGTCACGGTACCTAGCATAGGGCGATGGTCGAAAAGGGGCGGGCGCATCCCGATAGGCATGCGCCCGCCGCGAAGGGCGATCAGTTGGTTGAGGCAACACCCTTCGGGACCTTGAAGACCCAGATCATGCCACCTTGGTTCAGGTAGTTGACCTTCTTGGCGACCTCGCCGCCCCACAGCGGTACCGCGCCGCCCCAGCCGGAGAGCACGGCCAGGTACTGCTCGCCGTCCATGTCCCAGGTGATCGGCTGGCCGACCACGCCGGAGCCGGTCTGGAAGGACCAGAGCTCTTCGCCCGTCTCGTCGTCGAAGGCCTTGATGAAGCCTTCCGGCGTGCCGGTGAAGACCAGGCCGCCAGCGGTCGTCATGACGCCGGCCCAGAGCGGGGCATCGTTCTTGTATTCCCACTTGGTTTCGCCAGTCAGCGGGTCGATCGCCTTGAGCGAGCCGATGTAGTCTTCGAAGAGTGGCTTGATGGTGAAGCCGGCGCCCAGATAGGCGGCACCCTTCTTGTAGGTGATCGGTTCGTTCCAGATGTCCATGCCCCATTCGTTGGACGGCACATAGAAGAGGCCGGTCTTGTCGCTGTAGGCCATCGGCATCCAGTTCTTGCCGCCGAGGAACGAGGGCACGGCGAAGACGTTCTCGCCCTTGGCGCCATCGGCTGCCGCCGAAGGATTCCCCGGGCGATTGTTTTCGACGAAGATCGGACGGCCGTTCTCGTCTATCCCCTCGGCCCAGGTGATGTCCTTGACGAAGGGGAAGGCGTTCACGAAGGCGCCGTCCTCACGGTTCAACACGTAGAAGAAGCCGTTGCGGTCGGCGGTCGCGTAGCGCTTGTCGCCGTTCGCATCGACGAAGGGAACCACCTCGTTGACACCATCGAAGTCCCAGCCCTCGCGCGGCGTGGTCTGGTAGTGCCACTTGATCTCGCCATTCGAGGGATCGATGCCGATACGCGACGCGGCATAGAGGTTGTCGCCGGAGTTATCGTCCTTCGGCTCGCCGGCATCACGCAGATGGCTGTTCCAGGGCGCCGGATTGCCGGTGCCGAAGACCAGCGTGTCGGTGTCGGCATCGTAGCTTCCACCGAGCCAGGTTGCGCCGCCGCCGGTCTTCCAGAGGTCGCCCGGCCAGCTGGCGTTCAACACGCCGGTCATGGTCGAGGGCTCGCCCTTGAAGGTGCCCATGTGCCCCTCTATGACGGGGCGCGTCCAGACCAACTCACCGGTCTCGGCATTGCGGGCCTGTACCTCGCCGACGATGCCGAACTCGCCGCCCGAATTGCCGGTGATGACCAGGCCGTTCACGATGATCGGCGCGGCCGTGTAGGAGTAGCCAGCCTTGTAATCGGCGATTTTTTTCCGCCAGACCACGTCGCCCGTCTTGCGGTCGAGCGCCATGATGCGGGCGTCGAGTGTGCCGAAATAGATCTTGTCACCGTAGATCGCCGCACCGCGGTTCACCACGTCGCAGCACGGCAGGATGCCTTCCGGCAGCCGGGCGTCATACTGCCAGAGCTCCTCGCCGGTCCTGGCATCGATCGCGTAGAGCCTCGAGTAGGAACCCGTGACGTACATGATGCCGTCGTAGATGAGCGGCTGGGCTTCCTGGCCGCGCTGTTTCTCTCCACCGAAGGAGAAAGCCCAGGCGGGTGCGAGGCTCTTGACGTTCTGCTTGTTGATGGAGTCCAAGGGGCTGTGGCGATGTAGGTGCCGCCCCATGCCGTTGGTGACGACCTGGTTCGTGATCGTCTGGTCGTTCCGCAGATCGTCCTCGGTGACTTGCGCCTGCGCCAAGCCAGACGCGAGGACGCCGGCGGTTACCGTAAGCAAAAACCGGTGCATCAGATTCCTCCCTCGCTGATTGCATTCCAGCCGAACCCACGATGACGCCGGCTGCCAGCCTGCAATTGGATGAGGGAGTATCACCACCGAGGTAGGGGTTGAAAATTGCACAATGGTCGTAGGGATGGACTGCGGTCGTGGGGAACCAGAGGAGTGACGATCCGCGCGTTTCGTAAAATGAGGGCACAGCCACTACGAGCGGCTGGTACGAAGCGGACCAGGAAGAACGTGAAATCTATTTGAGCGCGTGCCGCGCCGTACGAGTCTGTGCCGTCAGAAGATCAGGTGGTATTTCCAGTTGTCGGCGTCGGGCGTAACTTCGTCCAGGTCGTAGTCTGCCGCCTGCAGGCGCTTGGCCACCTGCAGGCCGGCTTCGGCCGCCTGGTCGACATAGCTCCGGCCCAGTGCGATATCTTGCGGCACGCCGCGACCACGCATCAGGTCGAGTCCGAAGTTGAACTGCCCGACCGGGTCACCGGCCTCGGCAGCGCGACGGTCCCACTCGGCCGCGGCTGCCGGGTTTTCTGGCGCGCCCAAGCCGTTGTCGTCGAGCTGCGACATCCAGGTCATGGCGCCGGTGTAGCCGGCATCGGCACATCTTTTGAATAGTTGCCTTGCCAAGGCGTGACGACCCGATTTTGAAATGTAATAGCCCTGTGCACAGGTCATCATGTCGACCTCGCCGCGCATGGCCTTGGCCACGACGCTGCCGAGCGACAGCTCTTCCGGGTTGAGCGTGCCGTCCTCCGCCTGGGCGATGGCCGGTGCCAACGTCAGGGCGCCAACAAGAAGTAGCCTTTGCAGCATTGTGCGTGTCTCGCCCCTGTTGCGACCGAGTTGCCGGAAAGCATAGCGCCTCGAGCAGCGGAGCGCGACCCGGAGAACCTAGAACTTTGGTCGCAGAACGTGGACGGCGGCCCGCTACGGCCGTGCCGCGGCACCCCAGGGGAAACGCCCCACCTTGATGGTTTTGATCGGCTTCAGGCTGGCCACGTCGATCACCGTGACATCGCCCGAGACGCCATTGGTGGTGAAGAGCAGCGATTTGTCCGGCGCGAAGTCCATGTGCCAGACGCGCCGGCCGACCAGGATGTAGTCCTCGACCTCGTAGGTCTCGGCGTTGACGACGGCGACGTGGTTCGAGGGACCGAGGGCGACGAAGCCAAGCTTTTCGTCCTCGGTGAAACTGAAGCCGACGGGCTGGACTCGGTCTTCGGCGACGCCCTTAACGTCGAACTCGATTTTGGCGATCTCCGCCTGATCCTCGACCCGGAACACGGTGATGGTCCCGCCGATCTCCGAGCTGACCCAAAGCTCAGTCCCGTCCTTGACGAACTCGGCGTGGCGCGGCCGCGAGTCGACCAGCGTGTTGGCAAACAACATCTGGCTCTCGGTGTCGATCCAGTGCGCCATGTTGGTGGTTTCGGATGTGGTGATGGCGATCTTGCCGTCGGGCGAGACCGCCATGCCTTCGGGTTCGATACCGACGTTGATCTGGGCCACGACGCTGCGTGTCTCGGTGTCGACGACGGTGGTCACCGCGTCGTCTTCATTGGCGATGTAGAGCAGGCGGTCGTTCGGGTACAGTACGAACTGCTCAGGATCCTCGCCGGAGGGCAGCTCATGCAGGATCTCGCCCGTCTCGGAATCGAGAACCTGCACCGTGTCGCTGTCGGAGGCGCAGATGTAGACCCGGCTGAAGTCCTTCGAGAAGGTGATGCCGCGCGGGCGCTCGCCGGTCGGGATGGTGCGGACCACTTCGAGGGTCTCGACATCGATGACGCTGACGGTGTCGTCCTTTTCGTTCGTGATCCAGATCTCTGCCGCCATGGCCGGTGCCGTCAGGCCGGCCAGGAGGAAGGCGAGGGCAAGTCGTCTCATGCGTTACTCCTCGAAAGCACGACAAGTGGACTCGACGGCATCTAATCCGAGCGTGTCGAGCTCCGTGCGCTCGTGCAGGAAGCCCTCGAGCGGGGCGAGCGCCACGAGCGCGCGGGGATGAACCAGCGGAACCGGCTGGCGGAGCTGGCCGTTCCAGTGGCGGTAGCTCATTGGCCGGCCCTTGAAGCCGGCAAGCTGGAACTTGTCGGACAGGATGTAGGCGCGAAGACTGGCGGGGTCGGCCTGGCCGGTCCGCGTTACGGCTTCGCCGATAGTGCGTACGGCAGCCCAGGCGGCATAGTCCAGCGGCCGCATCTTGCGACCGGTCATCTTGCTGAAGCGACTTTGCAGCTGGGCCGCCCCCCATTGCTCGACTACAGCCGACCAGCCGAGTGGGGCAATGCCTTCCGAGCCAGCGACCGGTCGCGGCTCCCAGGTGTTGTAGAGAACGTAGCGTCCGAAATCGCCGACCTCGTCCGACAGCACGAGCACGTCATGCTGTGCCAGCGATTGGGTGAAGGCGGGTATCTCCTGTGCCGCGTGCCGACGGATATCCGCGTCGAAGGACCAGGTCTTCTCGTCCACGATGATAAGGCCGAACTTCTTCGCCGATCCTCGCAACGCGTCCGCGAAGGCGAGGTCGGCGGGATGTGTGCCGACGATCAGTGCCCAATCGCGCCAGCCCTTCTTGCTCATCAGCTGCGCCAGCGCATCGCCGCGCATCGCGTAGCTGATCATGGTGTGGAGGATGTTCGCCCGGCAGTCGGCACCGCGCAGGCCGTTCGCCTCGGCCGAGCTATTGAAGATGAGCGCGCCAGCGGCCTCCGGTAGGTCTGCCAGGTTCAGGAGTTTCTCCGGTGGCGCCTTCACGACCAGCAGTCTGGTTGTGGTCAAGACGTCGCGAGCCATGGCTAGGAAATCACCGCCCGGCGGCACGTGATGTGTCGTAAGGGCGTAGCTGTGGCCGAGAAATCCGCCCGTCGTTGCGTTGTCCGTAAGCCCGAGTTGGGCGCCGGCGTGACCGAGGTCTTCGGGCAGTGGGTCGAGGTTGGAGAGCGTCGGCGGCGGCTCGATCTGCTGTTCGAGGTAGGCAATCCTGACCTCGACTTCCGCACCCGCAGCAGAGGCAACCAATAGGAACACGATTGATAAAAATGCGAACCGCATCAATTACCTCCCGTTAGTTTGACATTAGCAACGGGACGTGGGGGCCGCTATTGGACCAAGGTATAACGCTGCACTGCAGCGTAGATCGAAAGTCGAATATACGAGCGCAGAGGACGCGTGATAGAAGGCGCCAAACTCGATAATGCTGGGAGGAAGATCATGTCGTCATCGAGACTCGCGCGCTGGTGCCAAGGATCTGTCCCCGCGCTCAGCGCACTGTTGGTCGCAACGCTGGTCCATGCCCATGGTGATGTCGCACCGCAGCCGGTAAACACCGACGCCCTGCCGGATGTGGGCGAGGAGTGGTTGACCGAAAACCCCTACCGCGGTTCTGGCGACGAGGTCTGGAACACGGCCGTCGAGATCGGTGCCTCCGGCTACAATCAGAACTGCGCACGCTGTCATGGGCTGGGCGCGGTGTCCGGCGGGCTGGCCCCGGATCTCCGCTATCTCGAAGCCGAAGAGTACGGCGACGAGTGGTATATCGAGCGCTTTCGCGAAGGTTACACGCAGAACGGCATCACGAAGATGCCGGCCTTCGGCGAGCTCCTGGGACAGAAGGCCGCTTGGGCCATTCGCACCTACGTCGAATCGCGTCCGGACGAGGACGCTCTCACGCCCTTCAACGCGCGACTCAAGGAGATCCGCGATCAGCTCGCAGAGTGGGCGGAGGCACCGGCAGACAATTCGGGCGCCGTGGACTCGATCAAGCAGGAGCTTTCCGAGATCGCTTCACAGGTCGAGACGGCCTCTGGTGCGCCCGTGGCCGACAGCGTTGCCTTTAGGGCGGCCCGGCTGCTCGACGGTACCGCGGAAAGCCTCAAGACCGCGGCGGAAACTCTGACCATCGGCCTGTCCGCGGCCCAGTAGATCGGCCAGTAGATGCTGCGAGGCTTCGTCTCGGCCCTGTTCGCCTTGTCGCTCGGTGTCGCGGCGAGCGGGGCCGCGCAGGCGCGCTGCGAAAACGTTGCGCCGCAGCCGAAACCGCAGAACGCGAGCCGCGACATCGTCGGTCAAGATCTCGACCAGATCGTCGAGCGTGGCTTCATCGAGTTCGCCGTCTACGAGGACTTCCCGCCCTATTCCTGGGAGGAGGGCGGGAAGCCGCGCGGCGTCGATATAGAGCTCGGCCGGCTGATCGCCGAGGACCTGGGCGTGGAGCCGCGTTTCAACTTCGTCACGGCGGCCGAGACCGTCGACGGCGACCTGCGGAACTACGTTTGGAAGGGGCCAATCGTCGGCGGGCGCGTCAGCAACGTCATGCTGCACGTGCCCTACAACAGCGATCTGGCATGCCGGATCGAGCAGGTCGTGTTGACCGGGCAATACTTCAACGAAAAGACCCTCATCGCCTATCGCCGCGATGCCTACCCCGATGCGGCGCCGGTGCCGGCCTACTTCCGCTACGACCTCGTCGGCGTCGAGAACGATTCCATTGCCGACTTCTACCTCTCGTCCTTCGCCGGCGGGCAAGTGCTGCCGAACATGCGCCGCTATCCCACCCCAGAGGCCGCCATGGCGGCCCTGGCAGCGGGCGAGGTCATGGCCGTGATGGGCGCGCGCGCGCAGCTCGAACATGGCCTCACCCCCGAGCTTGCCCTGCACGAGCCACCCCTGCCGGGCTTCGCGGTCGGCGAGTGGACCTTGGGCGTTGCGGTAAGGCACACGTACCGGCCGCTTGCCTATGCGGTCGATGACGCGATCCGTGCGGCGGTGGAAGACGGCCGTCTGCGCCAGATCTTCGCCGACTACGGGCTCTCCTACGCGCCGGCTGCCTGGTAACCGTATGAAGCGGCTCAGCCGAGTTCTATCGTCGCCCCGTCACGGCCAACCAGCAGTATCCGCTCAAGATCGGGAACGTTTTCTCGAACGGTCTCGATGCGCCGCCGACCGAGGAGAGAGAACGCGGTCGAATAACCATCCGCGAGGGCGGCGGTTCGTGCCTCGACGCTGACCGTGGACCAGGGGGACGGCTCCAGTGCCCCGGTCGGATCCACGATATGGCCCAGGCCACTCGGGCCGAACGGCAGGGCCGAAGGGCTCGAGGTGGCGATCGCTGAGTGCTCGAGCCGGCGTGTCGCGACCAGCCCAAATTCCGGGTCCTCCACGCCGACGCGCCATGGGCCCTGGCCGGCGCGAAACTCGCCGATGTTGACCAGCGTCTCCTCGAAGCCATGCGCGGCCAAGGTCTCGGCAACGCGATCGGTGGCGAAGCCCTGGGCGATGCCGTTCAACGTTAAGGCCATCCCCGGCCGTTCGAAACGTACCGCGCTCCGGTCGAAGGCAATGCCTGACCAGCCGACCTGCGACAGTGCCCTCTGCAGTGCTGCTCTGTCGGGTGCGCCCCGGTGGCGCAGCATGGTCTGCCAGAGGGGCTGGATCGTTGGGTCGAAGCGACCGTCCGTCGCGCGGTGGATCTCGCCGGAGGTTTGCAGAAGCGTGAGGAAGTCCGCGGTGGGATGCTCGAGCTTGCCGGTTTCGTTCAGGCGAACCAAATCGGACTCCGGGTCATAGAGGCTGAACAGCCGCTCCATGCGGCGGAGCGTGGCCTTCGCCGCCCGAAGCGCCTGTCCTGCCTGCTTCTTTGGCCCGCGTAGAGTGATCTCGGCCACGGCGCCCAGCGCTTGTCCCCGCCATCGTGTCGCCTGCGCAGCAGTTGGCCGCGCTGCGAGGGCCGCCGCGCTGATCGCAAGGAAGCGTCGCCGGGAGAGGAGTGTCATGCGGCACTCCGCACCCGGTTGGCGAGGACTTGCGGCACGCAGAGCTGCGGATCGTCGTGAATCTTCACGCAGTCGAGGCACTGGAAACATTCGGAATAGTTGATCCGGCCAGAGGTCTCGATGGCGCCGTACTTGCAGCGGACGCGGCAGAGCTGACAGGGGCTGCCGCATTCGTCGCGCCGGGCGATCCAGTCGCGGCCGCGCAGCAGCCCGCCAAGCGCCATCACCGCGCCCAGCGGGCAGACATAGCGGCAGAAGCCCTTGAACAGGAACAGCCCCAGGATCAGCCAGGAAACGGCATAGAGCACGTAGTACCACTCGCGCACAAAGTAGACCGTGATCGCGGTCTTGAAGGGCTCTATCTCGGCCAAGCCGTCGATCATCTCGGGCACGATGAAAACCGAAAGGACGAGGCCGGCGAGCAGCAGGTACTTCACCGCCTTCAAGCGCCGATCCCAGGGCGCGCTCGGCTCGATCTGGCGCACGCCCAGCTTCAGTCCGATGTGATGGGCGAACTCCTGCAGCGCGCCGAAGGGGCAGAGCCAGCCGCAGAAGAAGCCACGCCCCCAAATGACGAAGCTTGCGATGACGACCGCCCAGATCAGCAGCGAGAAGGGATCGTAAAGGAGGAACGCGAAACTGCCGCCCTCCACGGCCGTGCGCAGTACGCCGAGCACGGTGACGATGGAGAGCTGCCCCTGACCCCACCAGCCGACGAAGGCGACCATCACGGCGAGAATGCCGAGCCGCAGCGGCGTGAAGGTCCGGGCCGCCGCCAGTCCGTTCATGCGCAGCGCCAGCACGCCGATAAGACCGGCCAAGAATAGGCCCAGGCCGCTCAAGTCGGCGGAGCGGTTGCGTAGCGCTTCGCGCCAGGGTTCGACAGGCTCGACCACGCCCGGTCGCAGGAAGAAGCGTTCGTCGGTCTTGTGGCTGACCGAGAGCGTGACAGTGCCGATATCTGGCTGGAAGGAGCCGTGCTCCCGCACCGCCAGCGCGTTTAGTGTCCAGTCGCGCGTCGGGTCGAAGCCCAGGCGTCGGTCGGTGCGCAGTATCATGGCCGTGCCGTCCGGCACGCCGCTGCCGAGCTCAACAAAAAGATCGGCATCGCGCAGGGCGACCGGCAGGCCATCCTGCTCGGCCGACAGCCAGTCGGGACTGGTGTTGCGCACGAAATTGGGCGACACCAGGCCGTGCCGCCCGGCATCGATCACCAGGATCGGCTCGTCGTTGGGCGAGATGGCCAGAAAGTCTTGCAACTCTTCGAAGCTGTCCGGGGCAAGCGCGGCCCGGGCGATCGCTTTCGGGCCCAGGTCGACGATCCAGAGGTCGAGATAGCTGCCTTCGGGCTCCTCCAGGGCCTCCGGATCGTCGCTTTCCCAGCGCGTTCCGGCAAAGGCCTCCTGCACGTCGGCGTTGGTGACGAGGCGGCGCGTGGCGAGGCCCTGGTCGACCAGATCGTGCCAGCTCAACGCCTCGTCGTGATCCTGATTCGGGTGCGCCGGCGGGCCCGAGGCGATGCCCTGCATCTTCTCCCGCGCCACGGCCAGCGTGGCCGCCAAGACGCTTTCGTGGGCGATCCGAACGCTCGCCGTCGCCTTGGTCACGCCGTCGAGATAGACCAGGGAAGAGGCGCTGTCCGACTTCCCGTAGGGCACGCCGACAACCAGCGACGAGGAGATCGAGTGCCCGCGATATTGCTCGAAGAACTTGCGGAAGGGCGCCTCGCCGAGCCCGGAGACGAAGATTGGCTCGTTGTGCTCAATCAAGCGGAGGTCCAGGAACCGCCCGTCCAGATCGAGCATGACCAGGACGTTGATGGGCGCGCCGGAAAAGCCGGGCAGGGGGGCGAGCGGCTTGGTCTCGAACACGTAGCCGATCTCCGCGCCGCCCGAATTCAACAGCGACCAGACGCCCTTGTCGTTGACCGGCTCGCCCACGGAAAGCGGCGGCATGACGAGCGCCGCAATCGCCTCACGGTCGAGCGTCTCGCCGGCCGCGCGCAGCGGAAGCGTCAGCGCGGCTAGGGCCGCGGCAAGCAGAAAAAAGACCGCGAAACCGCGGCAAATCATTCCCATTAACGCAGTCTAGGATCAGCCCGGGTCTGCGAACATTCTACGATGGTCGCAGACTCGGGCGGGAGGCGGCCTGAACGCTGCGTCGGGTCGTGAACGTTTGTCAGGGGTATCGTGAAGAAGTGCTTGCTTGGTGGGCAGCGCGTGGTCGATATGTTGGTCGGCGATCGGCAGCCACAGGTCTGTTGATAGGGGAGGGGACGTGGAAGGCTTTCTGGCATTGGGGTTCCTGATCGGCATGCAGCATGCCCTGGAGGCCGACCATTTGGCGGCGGTCGGCGCCATGGCGGCCGGCGGGCACAGCTCGAGGCGCGGCCTGGCGCTGCGCGGCGCGGTCTGGGGCCTCGGCCACACCATCACGCTGTTCGCCATTTGCACGGCGGTCATCCTCATGGGCCTGACTCTGACGGAGCGGATGGCCGCCGCGCTCGAGTTCGGGGTCGGTGTCATGTTGGTGCTGCTCGGCCTGGATGTGGTCCGGCGCATGCGGGCAAAGCGGGTGCATTTCCATGTCCATACCCATGGCCATGGCCGCCCGCATATCCACGCCCACAGCCACCAAGGCGCGACCACGGCCCATGCGCGCGACCCGCATCACCACCGCCATCCCACGGGTTTTCCGTTGCGCGCCCTGATGATCGGGTTGGTGCATGGGGCCGCCGGCTCGGCCGGTCTGCTGGCCCTGGCCGTTGCCGCGACCCAGGAGGCCTGGGTGGCCGTCGGCTACGTCGCCGTCTTCGGCCTCGGCTCGATCCTTGGTATGGCGGCGCTCTCCTTCGTGGCGGCCTGGCCCTTGGGCGCGGCGGAGCGGCACGCCAGGTGGCTGCACCGCGGCCTCTCGATTGGAGCGGCCGCCCTGGCCATCGGGATCGGGATCGACGTCATGGCCGAGACGGCGAGCACCGCCTGGGGTGGGCTCTGAGGCGCGGCGGTTACTGACCCGCAAAGTGGCGCGATCGCGATGCCGCTTGCGCCCCAGGTCTCCCAAAAAAGAAGGCTGCCCCGCCAGTGACGAGGCCGCCGGCAAGGGACAGGGAGATCAGACCTTGCCTCGATAGACCACCATCGATTGGCCCTGGGTCTGGCGCAGGTTGTCGTAGGCAACGATGCGGATGTGATTATCCGGGTTGGCGGCGCGGCAGGCCGTCAGCTCGTTCATGATCGCGTTGACATCGTGCTCGCCGAACAGCGGCAGTTTCCACATGTACCAGTAGTTATCGGCAGCCCGCGCCGGTTCGACATGCTCGACGGCGCAGTTCCAGCCTTGCGCCACCATGTAGTCGACCTGCTTGCGAATCTCGGCCGCCGTCATTTCCGGTAGGTACGAAAAGGTGCCGAATTTCTGGGAGCTCGCGTCTCCCATCCGGGAAGGGTAGTCCTGAATTGCCAGGCTCATGGCGTGTTACTCCTGTCTTGCGTGGGCGATCAGCCGGCGACCGCGTCGAGCTTGTCGACCACGTCGAATTCGAACTTGATTTCCTTCCAGGTCTCCATGGCGGCGCCGAGCTCCGGCGAGTGGCGGGCCGCCTCGCCGAGGATCTCGCGCGCTTCCTTCTCCAAGGCACGGCCCTCGTTGCGCGCCTTGACGCAGGCCTCGACCGCCACCCGGTTGGCCGCCGCGCCGGCCGCGTTGCCCCAGGGATGGCCCAGGGTGCCGCCGCCGAACTGCAGTACCGCGTCGTCGCCGAAGATCGAGACCAGCGCCGGCATGTGCCAGACGTGGATGCCGCCGGAGGCGACCGGCAGCATGCCCGGCATGTGGCCGAAGTCCTGGTCGAAGAAGATGCCGCGGGTGCGGTTCTCAGGAATGAAGCGCTCCCGCATGATGTCGATCCATCCCAGGGTCGCTTCGCGGTCGCCCTCCAGCTTGCCGACCACCGTGCCGGAGTGCAGGTGGTCGCCGCCGGAAAGTCGCAAGCACTTGGCCAGCACCCGGAAGTGAATGCCGTGGTGCGGATTCCGGTCGATCACCGCGTGCATGGCGCGGTGGATGTGTAGCAGCATGCCGTTGTCGCGGCACCAGTTGGCGAGCGAGGTGTTCGCGGTGAAGCCGGCCGTCAGGAAGTCGTGCATGATGATCGGCATGTCGAGTTCCTTGGCGAACTCGGCCCGCTTGTACATCTCCTCCACGGTCGGCGCGGTGACGTTGAGATAGTGTCCCTTGCGCTCGCCGGTCTCGGCTTCGGCCTTCTTAACCGCCTCGGCGACAAACTCGAAACGCTGGCGCCAGCGCATGAAGGGTTGCGAGTTGATGTTCTCGTCGTCCTTGGTGAAGTCAAGGCCGCCGCGCAGGCATTCGTGGACTGCCCGGCCGTAGTTCTTGGCCGAAAGGCCCAGCTTCGGCTTGATCGTGCAGCCGAGCAGCGGGCGGCCGTATTTGTTCATCTTGTCGCGCTCGACCGTGATGCCGTTCGGCGGCCCGCCGCAGGTCAGCACGTAGTGCAGCGGGAAGCGGATGTCCTCCAGCCGCAAGGCGCGGATGGCCTTAAAGCCAAAGACGTTGCCGACCAGCGAGGTCAGCACGTTGACCACCGAGCCTTCCTCGAAGAGGTCGATCGGATAGGCGACGAAGGCATAGAAGCAGGTGTCGTCGAGGGGGACGTCCTCGATGCGGTATGCGCGGCCCTTGTAGTACTCCAGGTCGGTCAGCAGGTCGGTCCAGACCGTGGTCCAGGTCCCGGTCGAGGACTCCGCGGCAACGGCTGCCGCCGCCTCCTCCCGCGGCACGCCCGCTTGCGGCATGATCTTAAAGCAGGCCAGCAGGTCGGTGTCCTTCGGCGTGTAGTCGGGGTCCCAATAGGTCTGCCGGTAATCCTTCACGCCGGCATCGTAGGTCTTGGTCGACATGTTTTCCTCCACTCTATTCAGCGGCCTGGGTGACGCCGGCAACCGCCGGGTCGAGCGCGCCGTTCGCGTAACGCATGGCCATTTCGGATAGGGAAAGCGGCTTGATCTTGGAGGCCTGGCCGGCCGTGCCGAACTGCTCGTAGCGCTCGATGCAGAGCTTTCGCAGGGCCTCGAGCGCGGGCTTGAGGAACTTGCGCAGGTCGAATTCGCTTGGCTTTTCGCTGGCGACCTTGCGCACGATGCCGGTCATGGCCAGGCGGCAGTCGGTGTCGATGTTGACCTTGCGGACGCCGTAGCGGATGCCGCGCTGGATCTCCTCGACCGGCACACCATAGGTCTGCGGCATCTCACCGCCGAAGGCGTTGAAGAGGTCTTGCAACTCCTGTGGCACGCTGGAGGAGCCGTGCATGACCAGATGTAGCTCCGGCAGGCGTTCGTGGATTGCCCGCGCCACATGCATGGCGAGGATCTCGCCGTCCGGCTTGCGGCTGAACTTGTAGGCGCCGTGCGAAGTGCCCATGGCGATGGCCAGTGCGTCCACCTTCGTGCGTGAGACGAAGTCGACGGCCTGCTCCGGGTCGGTCAGCAGCTGGTCGTGCGACAGGGTGCCCTCGAAGCCGTGGCCGTCTTCCTTGTCGCCGGTTCCGGTCTCCAGCGAGCCGAGGCAGCCGAGTTCGCCCTCGACCGAGACGCCGACGGCGTGGGCCGCCTCGGTCACCTTGCCGGTGATCGCCAAGTTGTAGTCGTAGCTGGCTGGCGTCTTGGCATCGGCCTCCAGCGAGCCGTCCATCATGACCGAGGTGAAACCGGCCTGGATCGCCGAGAAGCAGGTGGCCTCGTTGTTGCCGTGGTCTTGGTGCAAGCAGATCGGGATCTCGGGATAGAAGGCCTCGGCCGCCTCGACCATCTTTGTGATCATGGCATCGCCGGCGTAGGCGCGGGCGCCGCGGCTGGCCTGCAGGATCACCGGCGCATCGGTCTCCCGCGCCGCCTGCATGATCCCGAGCACCTGCTCCATGTTGTTGATGTTGAAGGCCGGCACGCCGTAACCCTGCTCGGCCGCGTGATCGAGGAGCTGACGAAGGGTAATGCGGGCCATCGCTCAGCTCCTTTCGCTGACGTCAACGCAGCATTGGGCGTCCGCCTGCCCGGAAAGCGGGCCGGTAGCCGCATCGTGCGCGCCGTCCGATCGTTCGGTCGGATGCTCGGCAGGGCGCGGTCCGATCGGCTGTACGGCGAAGCCCCTGTAGGCGATCCAGGGCGTCATTGGCTGTCCTCCTATCGCTCGATCAAGTCCTGTGCCGCCCGGGCCACGACCGCCGGCGTGATGCCGAAATGCTCGTAGAGCTCCGGGCCCGGGGCCGAGGCGCCGAAGCCCGCCATGCCGACGAAGGCGTCCTCCGGGGCAATCCAGCGGTCCCAGCCGTCGCGCACTGCGGCTTCGACGGCCACCCGAGGGGCCACTCCGAGCACCTGTCGGCGATAGTCGCCCGGCTGCCGCGCGAAGAGTTCCCAGCAGGCCATCGACACCACGGCGGCGCGAATGCCGCGAGCGGCGAGTTGCTCGGCGGCTTCGACCGCAACCGCCACCTCCGAGCCTGAGGCCAGTAGGGTCACGTCGCGGGCGCCGGCGGGCGCGCGCACCACGTAAGCGCCCAAGGCGACCATGTTGTGGGCGCAGTCCTCTTGGCGCAGGGTCGGCAGGCTCTGGCGGGTCAGGCAAAGCACCGAGGGCGTGCGCGTTTGCTGCAAGGCAATGGCCCAGGCCTCGGCGGTCTCCACCGCATCGGCCGGGCGCAACACCAGAAGATTCGGGATCGCCCGCAAAGCGGTCAGATGTTCGACCGGCTGGTGCGTCGGGCCGTCTTCGCCCAGGCCGATGGAATCGTGGGTCATGACGTGAACCACGCGAATGCCCATCAAGGCGGCCAGGCGGATCGCCGGCCGGCTATAGTCCGAGAAAGCCAGGAAGGTGCCGCCGTAGGGTATGAAGCCGCCGTGCAGCGCGATGCCGTTCATGGCCGCGGCCATGCCATGCTCGCGGACACCGTAGTGGACATAGCTGCCGGCGAAGTCCTCGGCGGTCACCGGACGGTGGTCGGCGGTCTTGGTGCCGTTGGAGCCGGTCAGATCCGCCGAGCCGCCGATCAACTGCGGCAGCGTAGCGGTCAGGGTCTCCAACACCGCCTGAGAGGACTGGCGGGTGGCGCGCTTGGGCGCTTCCTCGACGAAGCGGCGCTTCAGCGATGCGATGGCCCTCTCCATCTCGGCGGGCAGCCTCTCCGCTAGGTCAGCCTCGAAGGCGGTGCGGAGGTCAGAGCCTTCGAGCCGTTTGGCCCAGCGCCGGCGGCTTGGACCGCAACGGGCACCGGCGATGCGCCAGGCCACTAGGATCGCTTCGGGGACCTTGAAGGGCTCGTGGGGCCAGTCCAGGGTCTCGCGGGTCGCCGCCACTTCCTCGCCGCCAAGCGGGCTGCCGTGGGTCGAGGCGGTGCCCTGCTTGTGCGGCGCACCGAAACCGATCATCGTCTTGCAGGCGATCAGCGCCGGCCGGTCGCTGGCCTTGGCTTGCTCAAGCGCCGCAGCGATCTCAGCCGGGTCGTGCCCGTCGATGGCCTGCACGTGCCAGCCGGCCGCGGCGAAGCGGGCAGGCTGATCCATCGAGGTGGCGAGGTCGGTCGGGCCGTCGATCGAGATGCCGTTGTCGTCGAACAGCACGATCAGCTTCGACAGCTTGAGGTGGCCGGCGAGATCGATGGCTTCGTGGCTGATCCCCTCCATGAGGCAGCCGTCGCCGGCGATCACATAGGTATGGTGATCGACCAGATCGTCGCCGAAGCGCGCGTTCTGCAGACGCTCGGCCAGTGACATGCCGACCGCGGTGGCGATCCCTTGGCCGAGCGGTCCCGTGGTCATCTCGATTCCGGCGGCATGTCCGTACTCAGGATGCCCGGCGGTCCTCGAGCCGAGCTGGCGAAAGCGCTTCAGCTCTTCCAGGGTCATATCGGCATAGCCGGTCAAATAGAGAAGACTGTAGAGCAGCATGGAGCCGTGCCCGGCCGAGACGACGAAGCGGTCGCGGTCCGGCCAATCGGGGGCGCTCGGGTCGAACTTCAGGAAGCGGGTGAAGAGCACGGTCGCAACATCGGCCATGCCCATCGGCATGCCTGGGTGCCCCGACTTGGCCGCCTCCACCGCATCCATGGAAAGTGCGCGGATCGCGTTGGCGAGCTCCCCGTGCGCGACCTGGGGGGCGGCGGAAGTCTTCGGCAGTGCTGCGGTCATAAGTCCCTCCATTCCGTCTACGAGGCCCGCCGCTTTCGCTCGATCAGCTTGAGGATCATCGGTGTCAGGATCAGCTGCATGGCCAGATCGACCTTGCTGCCCGGTACGACGATCGAGTTGGCCCGCGACATGAAGCTGTCGTGGATCATCGAGACGAGGTAGGGGAAGTCGATCCCGCGCGGGTTCTTGAAGCGGATCACGACCATCGATTCGTCGGCCGTCGGAATCCAACGCGCGACGAAGGGGTTCGAGGTATCGACCGTGGGGACCCGCTGGAAGTTGATGTCGGTCTCGGTGAACTGCGGGCAGATGTAGTGCACGTAGTCCGGCATGCGCCGCAGGATGGTGTCCATCACGGCCTCTGTGGAATAGCCGCGTGCATCCTTGTCGCGGTGGATCTTCTGGATCCATTCCAGGTTCAGGACCGGCACGACGCCGATCTTCAGGTCGCCGTACTGGGCGACGTTGACGCTGTCGGTGACGACGGCGCCGTGCAGGCCCTCGTAGAACAGCAGGTCGGTGTCGGGTGGAAAGTCCTCCCAGTCCGTAAAGGTTCCGGGAGGCGCGCCGTAGAGTTCCGCCTCCTTGTCGTCGTGCACGTAGCGCCGGCCGCGGCCGGTCCCGCGTTCGCCATAGTCCCGGAACACCGCCTCCAGCTCTTCCAGAAGATTAGCTTCAGGTCCGAAATGGCTGAAATGATTGTTGCTCTGCTCGGCTGCTTCGGACATGGCTTGCCGCATGCCGGCCCGGTCGAAGCGGTGGAAGGCATCACCCTCGATGAAGGCTGCGGTGATGTTCTCGCGCCGGAAGATGTGCTCGAAAGTGTGCTTGACCGAGGTCGTGCCAGCGCCCGACGAGCCGGTGACCGAGATGATGGGATGCTTCAACGACATGGCCGACGGCTCAGGAACGGAACAGGCCGCGATTGGCGAACAGGGGCGAGCGCTCGCCGATTGTGTGGGGGTCGGCGTGATAACGCACCACGCGCTCGACCTTGTCGCTGGAGCCGAAGACGAAGGGAATGCGTTGGTGCAGGGCGCTCGGCTGGATGTCGAGAATGCGCCGCTCGCCGTCCGTTGCGGCGCCGCCGGCCTGCTCGACCAGGAAGGCGATCGGATTGGCCTCGTAGACCAGACGCAGGCGGCCATGCTGGTAACCGGGGCGCGAATCGCGCGGATAGAGGAAGATGCCGCCGCGCGCGAAGATGCGAGAGGCCTCCGCCACCAACGAGGCGATCCAGCGCATGTTGAAGTCCGCGCCGCGCGGCCCCTCGGTGCCGGAGACGCAGTCGTCGATGTAGCTGCGCATGGCCTCGTCCCAGTAGCGGTAGTTCGAGGCGTTGATGGCGTACTCGCGCCGCGCCGCGGGGATTTCCACGTCGGGCCGCGTCAGATGGAAGCGGCCGTGCCGGCGGTCGAGGGTGAAAAGGGCAGTGCCCTGTCCGAGGGTCAGCGCCAGCGTCGTCTGCGGGCCGTAGACCAGCATGCCCGCCGCCAGCTGGTTGGTGCCGGGCTGCAGGACCGCGGTCTCGCTGCGGCGCCCGGCCATCGGCAGGACCGAGAAAATCGTGCCGACCGAGACGTTGGTATCGATGTTGGAGGAGCCGTCGAGCGGGTCGATGGCAACGGCGAGCGAACCGCCATCGTTGAGCGTCAAGGCCGCTTCGCCTTCCTCCGAGGCGAAAATGGCGACAGGCGTACCGCGCATCGTGTCGAGGAAGAGGTCGTTGGCGCGGACATCGAGCGCCTTCTGAGCGTCACCGTCGGCGTTCTCGCCGACCACCGTCGCGAGCGCGCCGGCGAGTGGCCCTTGTCCGATCAGTTCGGCGACCTCTACCGCCGCGCCGGCAATGGCCTCGACGGTCTCGCCGACCGCCTGACGGTCACCGTCGCGGCCAGCCCACTGCCTGAGATAGCGTGAAAGACTATCGAAGCTGTCCACCATGCCCTCCCGCTGGCGCCGCTGGCCCCGCCGCTCTCTGAGCGTCCGAAGTCTGTTGGTGATTGGTCTTCAGCCAGTGGTCGCAGAGCCAGACTCGCGATTCTTGCGCGTAAAGTAAATGTGAATTAACTTTGTATCTATGAAAGAAAAACTGAACCTCGACGTGCAGCGCATCTCGCTCAAGCAGCTGCGGGCTTTTACGGCGACGGTACAGGCCGGAACGGCCTCCGGCGCGGCGCAGCTGCTGAACATCACACCGCCGGCGGTTTCCCTGCAGCTCCGCCTGCTTGAGCAGAACGTCGGCTTGCCGCTGCTCGAGCGGAACCAGGGTGGCCTCCATGTGACGCAGGCCGGGCAGGAGCTGCTCGCAACCGCCGAACGTATAGAGGTCGCGCTCGGCGAGTGTGGCGAGGCGTTGGAGACGCTCTACAGGGGGGAGGGTGGCCGTGCCTCGGTTGGTGTCGTCAGCACCGCGAAGTACTTCGCGCCGCGGGCGCTCGCCGCCTTTGCCAAGTCGCACCCCAAAGTGGAGATTCGGCTGCAGGTCGGGAATCGGGAAGAGACCATTGCGGCGCTGCGCGGCCATGATCTCGACTTCGCCGTGATGGGCCGGCCGCCGGTCGACTTCGCCGTGGAGCGGGCGGTGATCGGCGACCATCCGCATATCATCGTCGGCCCCACCGACCATCCGCTCGGGCGGCGCAAGCGGCTCACGCTCAAGGACCTCGCGGCGGAAACCTTCCTCCTGCGCGAGCAGGGTTCCGGGACCCGGCTGCTGATGCAGCGGCTGTTTGCCGATGCCGGGCTCAGCCCGAACCTCGGCATGGAAATCGGCAGCAACGAGACCATCAAGCAGGCCGTTATGGCGGGGCTCGGAATCGCCCTGATCTCGGCCCACACGGTTTCGGCCGAGATCACTGACGGCCGGCTCATGGTTCTGCCGGTCAGCGGCCTGCCGGTCGTTCGCCAGTGGTTCGTGGTTCGCCCGCAGGATAAACGCCTGCTCCCGGCGGCCCGGGCGCTCTGGGACTTCTTCGCGACCTCCGGTGCCGAGCATCTGCCTGCCGCGCCCAAGCTGAAGGCGCCGCGCCGCCGAAAGGCGGCCGGTCGAACAAGGTCGCGCTAGGACGGTGTTTCGCCTCTACTGATTGTCGGGCGCTTCGGAGCGAGCTTCGCGAACCAAAATCGCGATGTTGGGGGCGGTGAGAGACCGTAGGAAGGCCTCGAGATCCAGGAGTTCTTCCGCGCTCAAGCCGAGCGGCCGAATGCGTTGGTCCTGTCCTTCATGCGGCCGGCCGCCGCCATTGTAGAAGGCAAGCACATCCTTGATCGTCGCGAAGCCGCCGTCGTGCATGTAGGGCGAGGTGATCGCCAGGTTGCGCAGGGAGGGCGTCCTGAACATCCAGCGATCGGCCGGGTCTTCGGTGACTTCGTAGCGGCCCAGGTCGGGCTCCGGTGCCTCGCCCACGGCGGCGATCGCCGCTCTCGACATCGGGTAGACCACGCCTGGCGCGACTTCCACCGGCGCGCTGTCGGGCGGCTTCTGGCGGAGTTGCTCCCGCCACCAGCCGTAGCCGATGTCGTGGAACTGCTGGTCGGTGAAGAGCGCGTCCTGCTCGCCGACCAAATGGCAGGAGGCGCAACCGGCTTTGCCGGTGAAGAGGCGATAGCCGCGAACCTCGGAGTCGCTGAGCGCATCGCCTTCCTTGCCGAACAGCCAGCGGTCAAAACGGCTGTTGCCGGCGATCATGGTGCGTTGGTAGGCGGCGAGCGCCATGCCGATCCGGTCGAGAGACGCCGGCCCACCGAAGGCATCCTCGAACAACCCGCCATAGTCGGGCAGCCGCTGGAGGAGCGCGACGACGAAGCCGGCGGAAGGATTGGCCATTTCGTTGCGGGCGGTCAGCGGCGCAACGTACTGGGTCTCCAAGGAGGGGTCGCGGCCATCGACGAAAAGCTGCTGGTAGAAGGCCACGTTGAGGATCGTCGGAGAATTGCGCTTGACGCTGCGCCCCTCGACGCCGACGGCGGTCTTGAGCTCCTGGCTGGTGAAGCCCTGCTCGGGGATGTGGCACATGCCACAGGACATGGTGCCGTTGATCGAGAGGCGGCGATCGAAGAACAGCTTGCGCCCGAGCGCGATCTTGCGGGGCGTGGGGGGATTGAAATCGGGATGGGAAACCGGCGGCAGGCCAAGTGCGGTATCGAGAGAGCGGCGGTAGGCCTCCTCGGCCCATCCGGTCGGCGCGCTCTTCGTGTCAGGCGCGCCGGCAGGACCGTTGGCAGCGGCAAGAATGCCGACCAACAGCCCCGCGATCGTTATCCAGGCGACTGATCTCCCTCTGCGCATCGGCCATGCGCCCCGAGCTATCTCGGCCTTTCTTCGATCAGCAGGGTCTCGACATCGGTCATGAGCAGCCGGGGATCGATCATGCCCAGGCCGTAGACATTGCGTATCCGGCCCTGGCGGTCGACCAGGAACAGGCGCAGGAGATGCTGGATCGTCTCGCCGTCACCCGAGCGGTCCACGGCCTGGCCAAAGCCGTCCAGTATGGGTTGCAGGGCCGTTTGATCGCGCGTTGTCAGAACGTGCCAATCGAGCTTCAGCTCGGCCTCCCGGTCCATCAGGATCGGATAGGCGAAGGACCCGATCGCGTCCGGGGTGTCGCGCTCGGGATCGAAGCTGAGGGTCACGAGCTGCACGTCCTTGCGCAGGCCCGGTGCGAGCGCGCTCATCTGATGGATGTCGAACAGGGTAGAGAGCGCCAGCGGGCAGCCTTGCTCATCGCTGCAGAGGAGGTAGATGAAGCTGACCAGCGAGATCCGGCCGTCCAGGATGTTCGACAGCTGCAAGTCCTGACCGCGGTGGTCCAAGACCGCGCCGTCCGGGGCCATCTTGAGCGGCGGCAGCTCGTAGGAGCCCGGTGTCGGCGGTTCGAAGTCGTAGGCTTCGCTTCGGGGAAAGTGCGCTGAAAGCTGTGCCGTAGGTCTGGTGCCTGCCGAGGTTTCGTCGCCCAATGCCGTGGTGAACGCCGACAGGATTACCAGGGCCGCGGCGGACAGACCGGCCGCCCAGACGCCCATGATCCGTTCAATTGTTGGCCTGCGTGTCATCACGATAGGCCCCAGTGACCTCCCGCATTATCCAAACTTTGTGGCGGAATGGGAAGGCCCCGCACCGCCAGTCGGCGCGGGGCCGTCCGTTCCCTAGCTGCTCGACACCGCACTGCTGCCGAAGCGCATGATGTGGGCCCGGCCGAGACCTTCCTTGTAGAAGTCGATCTCGAAATCCAGGGTCAGCTCATTGCCATCCCACGTATAGGCCTTCAGGTACTGCTCGTCGTCCGCGCCCTTCTTGTCCCAGTTGGCCAGCAGGGAACTGGTGTAGTAGAGGCGCTTACCGTCCCAGCTTTGCGAGACCATGTTCACCTGGCTGGCGATGGTCTTCTCGTAGATCTGCTTGGGGCTATGCGGATCGGAGATGTCGAACAGACGGGTCTTGCCGTCCATGAAGGTGTTGATCCAGAGTCGCGTATCATCTGCCGAAATGGAGATATCGACGGGAAGCGGAACCTGCGAGGGATCGCCGATATCGGCGACATCCTTGGCGTGCCACTCGCCATCCTCGCCTTCATGGATCAGCCACAGCTTCGAGGTCAGGGCCGCCGTCGAGAAGGCGTAGTTGTGCGTCGGTCCCCAGGCGAAGCGGATCTCCAGCGGCGCGCCGGGCACATGCATGACCTTCTTCGGCTTGCGGGTGTGCAGGTCCCACTGAACCATGGTCTGGCCGAAGCGCTTCATGGCCGCTTCGTCCTGCAGCATCTTGCCGAAGTCCATCATGTAGTTGGACCAGCCGGTGAAGGACGAGGTGAGCATGACGTTCTTGCGGATCAGCGCGCGCACGTCGTAGCCGTAGCCATCGGCAACGGGGCTGTCGATTTTGGCGCCCTGCGGATCGTCGTCGGTCGGCATCCAGTGTGTCGCCACGTATGCGCCCTCGTTGGTGTACTCGACCAGCGTCGTACGGCCACCGTGGTCCTTATCGTTGGAGAGAGCGGTGATCATCATGCGGCCCGGCAGGCCGTAGAAAGTGTGCGGACCGACCGCCCCACCGGAGTCTTTCACGAAGCTGTCGATCGTCTTGTGCAGCTTCGGTTTGCCGGGGTCGCTGTGGATGTCGAAGATGAAGATGCGGTTGGTATCCAGGCCACCGGCCCAGAAGTAACGGCGGTCAGCGGTAAAGCCGCCATGATGCGCCTCGTTGCGCCCGCCGACCGAAAGCGAGTCGATCACCTGGCCGCGGGTCGCGGAACCGGGACGCACGTCGACCGTGACGAGCTTGTCCTGCTCGTCGCCGACGCCTTCCTTGCCCAGGGTCCAGACATAAACGTATTCCTCTTGTCCGGTGATCTTGGGCATGTAGGGCGATTGGCAGGTCTCGTCGGCCAGCGACTGCGAGGCGGTAAACAGCACCATCGCGCAGCCGCATAGAAGGCCTTTGATCCAAGTCCCTTTCATTTTTTTCCTCCCTTGCTTGGTCCGTCGCTCTGCGATGCCGGTCGGACGAGCCGGAGACGGCTTTCATCGGGGGCCGCTTGGAGTCCGGCCCTGTTCAACCGCTAGAGCAAAATCCCACTCCATCGAACCATTCCCGGTTCGATCTGGTGGGGTGAACTTGCTCTAAACCTATGAGTTAGAGCATCTTTGTTCGATCAATTGGGTCGCCAGGGCGATTCCAATTGACCGGATCATGCTTTAGCCGAAAATGTCCGCGGTTATTCCGGCGTACCAGCCGTCGGCTTCCAGCTTGGTCTGCTTGCGCAGGTCCCCCGTTTCGCCGACCTCGCTGATGAAGCCGTCGAGCTTGGAAATTTTCTCTTCGGTCGCTTCGTAGTTGGCGCCCACCTTGACCGCGTCGTCCGGGGCGGTAGTGCTCCAGCAGGTGTTGCGGAACTTCGGCGGAAAGCGGGTCGATCCGGTCAGCGCGTGACGGATCGCCATGGCCGCCACCTTGGCCTGGCTGTTGGCGGAGAAGGCCGATTTCGGCATGTCGCCCGGATTGCAGGCATCGCCCACTACGTAGACGTTTTCGGCCTGGCGCGAGGCCATGGTCTCCGGAACGATTGGGCACCAACCGCTGTCGTCGGTCAGGCCCGCGGCTTGCGCGATGGCACCGGCGCGCTGCGCAGGGATCACGTTTGCGACCGCTGCCGTATGCTTTTCGTCGCCGGCCATCAGGGTCATGCTGGCAGCATCGACCGCCTCAACCTTGCCGCCGAACTCCTCCGGGATCCATTCGATCATGCCGTCGTAGTGGGTCTCCCAGGCCTCCTGGAAGAGCGCCTGCTTCGAGTGCTTGTTCTTGGCATCGAGGATCAGGATCTTGGACTTCGGCTTGGACTGCTTGAAGCTGTGCGCGATCATGCTGACGCGCTCGTAGGGGCCCGGCGGGCAGCGGTAGGGATTGGGCGGCGCTGCCATCACGAAAAGGCCGCCGTCTTCCATGGCCTCGAGCTGTTTCTTGAGCAGCTGGGTCTGCGGGCCGGCCTGCCAGCTGTGCGGCATGATGTCGGCGGCCGCCTCACTGTAGCCCTCGATCGAGCCGTAGACCATCTCGATGCCGGGCGCGACGGCGAGCGCGTCGTAGTCGAGCGTCGTGCCGCTCGCGAGTGTCACGCGCTTGGCCGTGGTGTCGATCTCGACGGCGCGATCGAATACTGTCGTCACGCCGTATTTAGCCGCCATGGTCGAATAGCCGTGGGTGATCGAGTCGAAGCTGCGCAGGCCGCCGAGATAGAGGTTGCTGTAGAAGCAGGTGGTGTAGAGGGGCTCCGCCTGCACCAGCGTCACGTCGACCTCACCCTTGCTGTCGCGCGCCACGTACTTGGCCACGGTACCCCCGCCGGCGCCGCCGCCGATGACGACGAGGCGTCCCTTGCTCTGGCCGCGCACCACGGCCGGCGCGGCGAGCACGCCGACACCCAGCGCGGCGCCCATGCCCTTCGTGAAATGGCGTCTCGTGATGGTCATCTGCTTCCTCCCAAGTTTTGGTTCACTTGTTCGATCTATTCTTCGCCGCGCAAGGCGGCGTAGTAGGCAGCCAGGGCCTCGATCTCCTCTTCGCTCAGCGCATTGGCCACGCTGACCATCGCGGGATTGTCGCGTCGGCCGCTTTTGTATTCCTTCATCGCAACGACGAAGTAGTCCTGCGGTAAGTGGCCGAGCGGGGGTATTGCACCTTCGTAGGCGTCCAGCCGATGGCAGGTCGAGCACTGCGAGGCGAGATACTCTCCGTACTCCACCGGATCCTGTGCGGCAGCCTGCTGCGCCAGAAAAGCCGCCAGGATCGCCATCTGGCCGCAGCCGACCAGCGCGAAAAGCCCCCTTGTTGCGATGAAACTGCTCTGGATCATGTGACCTCCGATCCCGGCGCGGCGTCCTGCGGGCGCGGGGAAAGCGTGGCTTTGCCGTCTGATCACAACGGCAGCTGATCCTGGATCGCCTCGATGCCGGCGCGGGCGCAGGCCTCGTCTTCCTCGCCACCAGGCGCACCAGAGACGCCCACCGCGCCGACTATGGTACCGCCGACGGAAATCAACACTCCTCCGCCGAGCATCAGCGCATTGGTAATGTCGCGGGCGCCGGATTGCGGGGCACCGCTTTCGGTTACCGCAGCCAACTCAAGAGTATCGCTCCGGAAGCTGACTGCCGTCCAGGCCTTGCGGATCGCCGTGTCGGGTGTGTGCGCGCCGGCAAAGCGGTCGCGCACCAGCGCCTGCGCCACCCCGAAGCGATCGACCACGGCAACGGCGACTTGAAAGCCCCTCTGGTTGCAGTCTTCCATGGCCGCGCTGGCCAGCTGCACCGCAAGACTCGGGGCGAGCACCTGAAAGGTGACCAAGGCGTCGTCTTGCGCGGCCGCTGGCGTTATGGCCGCCGACGTTGTGAGGGCGAGTGTCAGCGCAGCGGCCGTTGAGATCTGCCTGAACATCGTCGCATTCCCCCTGTTTTGCTATTGTGCCATTTTGTTTGTCGTATCGTTCAGCCGCTGTGCACGCCGTCGATTCGGGCCAGCAATTCCTGCAGCATGGGCCAAAAGAAGTGTTCGCCGGGATAGCCAACGATGCGGCCGATCTCCATGCCGTTCTCGAGGAGAACGAAGGTCGGGCTAAACAGGATGCCCTCGATCGCGATGAGATCCGCCGGCCGCTCGGCTGTCTTGTCGACCCTGCGCAAGGGCGCGCGCCGGCCTTCTTCGGTCTTGCCGTAGACGACGCCGATCTCCTCTTGCCAGGTGGCGCAGTAGGTACAGCCCGGCTCCTCGAACATGACGAGCTCGCCCGCCGCCGCTCGATCAGGCAGGCTGGCCGCACCGGCAAAGGCGATGACCGCAACGACAAAACCCAGCGCACTGCGCCGGCCTAGCGAAGCGATCATGGGTAGAATGCCCATAGGACCATCATATTCAAACTTGATAAATTGTCAAAAGCGAATATGATGAAGCCAGAAAATAAGAAGAAACGGCCAGACCGCCGCAGGGACCTCTTGCTGCGGGATGGCGTAAGTTGGGAGGAGAGACCCTTGATGCCACGGACGACGTTATCCGTACTCGCAATGCTTGTTGTCGGCGGCATGGCCGGTTCCGCGGGGGCGGAGGAGTTGGTCGAATACAAGATCGTCGACGAGACCAGCATTCCAACATCCTTGACCGGGGCGCCCGGCGACCCCATCGAAGGACGCAAGGTCGCGATCAACCGTAAGCTCGGTAACTGCCTCGCTTGTCACAAGATGCCGATCCCCGAGGAGCCGTTCCACGGGGAGACCGCACCGGACCTGGCCGGCGTCGCGGATCGCTACGAGGAAGGCGAGTTGCGCCTGCGCGTGGTCAATCCGAAGATCATCAATCCGGATACGATGATGCCGGCCTTCTATCGAACGGATGGGCTAACCCGGGTGATGAAGGACTTCGTGGGCAAGCCCATGCTCACGGCGCAACAGGTCGAGGATGTGGTCGCCTACCTGGGAACCCTAGTAGAAGAGTAGGCCGCCGCCGTTCGGCGCCGACCGAGAAGCCCATCGCATGATGGCAAGTCAGGAGAGTGGAATGAGCAGACCTGGATCGGCGCGGAGCCTGAGCCGCCGCCAATTTGTGATAACTGTGGCCGCAGGCTCGGCCGCGGCGGCCGCACTCGCCGCCGCACCGCTGCGGCTCGCCGCGGAGGAACCCAAGACCGTCGAGGAGGCGATCAAGCTGCTGCTTGGCGACAAGGAGCTGGCCGACGGTGCCGATGTGATCGCGCTCGACCTGCCTCAGATCGCCGAGAACGGTAATACAGTGCCGCTCGGCATCTCGGTCGAGAGCCCGATGACCGAGGAGGACCATGTGACGGCGGTCCATATCTTCGCCGACGGCAATCCGCGGCCGGACGTGGCGAGCATCCACTTCACGCCGGCTAACGGCGTCGCCCAGGCCTCGACACGCATGCGTCTGGCCAAGACGCAGAACGTCGTCACGGTCGCCGAGATGTTGGACGGCAGGGCTTACATCACGCAGGCCGAAGTCAAGGTCACCATCGGCGGCTGCGGCGGCTGACGGCCCGGTAGAGAAGGACTCACGAGCTATGGCGAAATCCAAACCACGCGTGCGCGTCCCCAAGAAGGCCGACAAGGGCGAGGTCATCGAGATCAAGACCCTGATCTCCCATCCCATGGAGTCGGGGCAGCGCAAGGACCGCAAGACGGGGGACCTGATCCCACGCAAGATCATCAACAAGTTCGTCTGCACCTACAACGGCAAGGAAGTCTTCAGCGCGGACCTGCATCCGGCGATCTCGGCCAATCCCTACATGTCCTTCTTCGTCAAGATCCAGGACAGCGGCGAGTTCGAGTTCACCTGGGTCGATGACGACGGATCGACCTATTCGAAGAAGAGCGAGATAACGGTCAACTAAAGACCGGAAGGGGAGGATCATGCGACATTTCATGGGGGTCGTGGCCGGCACCGTTGGGCTTAGTCTCGGCTTTGCGGGCGTCGCGCTTACCCAAGACCAGGACTGGGGAGACTACCAAGTCGGCGAAAAACGCTCGGGCTACACCTTTGCCCAGCCGGAAACACAGGCCATGCAGGACGACGATTTCGAGAACCCGGCCTTCCTGCTGGTCGACAGCGCGAGCGAGCTATGGGAAACGGCGGAGGGCGAGGCCGGCAAGGCTTGCGCCGACTGCCATGAGGATGTCGAGAGCCTGAAGGGCGTCGGCACCCGCTACCCGGTCTATGATGAGGCCTCCGGTAAGATGATGAACATGGAGCAGCGCATCAATCACTGCCGGACCGAGAACATGAAGGCCGAGGCCTGGAAGTACGACTCCAACGAGCTGCTCGGCATGACTGCGTTGGTCAAGCTGCAGTCACGCGGCATGCCGATGGCGGTCGCCATCGACGGCCCGGCAGCGCCCTTCTACGAGAAGGGCAAGGCCTTCTACTTCGAGCGCCGCGGTCAGCTCGACCTGGCCTGCAGCCATTGCCACGAGGATCATGCCGGCCAGCAGTTGCGCGCCAATCTCCTGAGCCAGGGGCAGCCGAACGGCTTCCCGACCTATCGGCTCAAGTGGCAGAAGGTGGGCTCCTTGCATCGCCGCCTACGCGGCTGCAACAAGCAGGTGCGCGCGATTCCCTTTAAGGCCGGATCGGACGAATACGTGAACGTCGAGCTTTTCATCTCGCACCGCGCCAACGGGCTGCCGGTGGAGACACCCGCGGTGCGCAACTGACGCCAACAGCAGGGCCGGCGCACTGCGGCCGGCCTGCGCATTTGCCAGTGACCGGCGGGAGCACCATCGGAGGGAGTGCTGCGTCCGCGTCCTAGCGCAAAGGAAAGATGGACAGCATGTTCAGCCGCCGTGACTTTCTGGTCCTTGCCGCCGCAACGGCGGCCCTGACCGGCGCCAAAGGTCGCCTCTCGCGACTGGCGGCGCAGCAGGCCATCACCCAGGACGATCTGCTCAGTTTCGACCCTTTGGGTCAGGTGACCTTGCTTCACTTTACTGACCTGCACGCGCAGCTGAAGCCGATCTATTTCCGCGAGCCGTCGGTCAATCTCGGGGTCGGCGAGGTCACGGGACTGCCGCCGCACATAACCGGCACCGCGTTTCTCGATACCTTTGGGCTGAGCGCCAACACGGCGGAGGCCTACCTTCTGACCGACCAGGACTTCGCCGCGCTCGCGCAAACCTACGGGCGCGTCGGTGGCCTCGATCGTATGGCGAGCCTGGTCAAGGCGATCCGAGCGGCGCGGCCCGACAACACGCTGTTGCTCGATGGCGGCGACACCTGGCAGGGCTCCTACACCTCCCTGATCGAAAACGGCGGCGACATGGTCAAGGCGATGAACGCTTTGGGCGTCGAGGCCATGACCGCCCATTGGGAGTTCACCTACGGTGCCGATCGGGTCGAGGAGCTGATCGAAGAGCTGGACTTTCCCTTCCTGGCCGGCAACGTGGTCGATACCGACTGGGAGGAGCCGGTCTTTTCCTCGACCGAGTTCTTCGAGCGCGGCGGCGTCAAGGTGGCCGTAATCGGCCAAGCCTTCCCCTATACACCGGTCGCCAACCCGCGCTACATGGTTCCGAGCTGGTCCTTCGGCATCCGCGAGAAGGAAGTCGCCGGCCATGTCGAGGCGGCGCGCGAGGAGGGCGCCGAGCTGGTGGTGCTGCTGAGCCACAACGGCTTCGATGTGGACCGCAAGCTGGCCGGCCGCGTACCCGGAATCGACGTGGTTCTGACCGGGCACACGCACGACGCCTTGCCGCGCGTCGAGCAGGTCGACAAGACCCTGTTGGTCGCCTCGGGCAGCCACGGCAAATTCCTCTCGCGGCTCGACCTGGAGCTGAAGGACGGCGCGCTCGCCGACTACCGCTACCGCCTGATCCCGGTGCTGTCCGATGCCATCGCGCCAGATCCGGAGATGGCCACGGTGATCGACGAGATCCGCGCGCCGCACGAGGAAACCCTGAAGACCGTACTCGGGCGGACCGAGAGCCTGCTGTACCGCCGCGGCAACTTCAACGGTACCTTCGACGACCTGATCTGCCAGGCGCTGCTGGCCGAGCGCGAGGCCGAGATCGCCCTTTCGCCGGGGTTCCGTTGGGGCGCGAGCTTGCTGCCGGGCCAGGACATCACCGTGGAGGATGTTTACAACATGACCTCCATCACCTACCCGAACGCCTATCGCATCGAGATGTCCGGCCAGATGCTGAAGGACATTTTGGAGGACGTCGCTGACAACCTCTTCAACCCCGATCCCTATTACCAGCAGGGCGGTGACATGGTGCGGGTCGGTGGGCTCGCCTACAGCATCGACGTACACAAGCCGATCGGCCAGCGCATCTCTGATATGACGCTGCTGAAGGACGGCTCGGCGATCGATGCCGCCCGCAACTACGTGGTCGCCGGCTGGGCTTCGGTCAACGAGGGCACAGAGGGGCCGCCGGTCTACGACGTGGTCACGGATTACATCAAGAAGCAGCAGACCATCGCGATCCCGGAGAACCAGAACATCCGTGTCACCGCGTGAGCTCCGTCTGGGCGACGCCCGTCGAGCCGCCCCGCCATGACCATGGACGTCTGGTTAGGCTTCAGGGCGCTGGATGCGGAGTTATACTGCGGCTGGCATAGCCGCTCCCTGGACGCGATCGGGGTGCGTGCGCGCCGATGCCCTTTCGTGGCGCTCCGCGCCGGCCCCCCTCCCGGCGCTCCGCGCCGACCTCCCCCGCGAGGGGGGAGGTGTAAGCTCTTACTGCGGTGTCATAATCCCCTCCCCCCTTGCGGGGGAGGGTTAGGGAGGGGGGCGTCCGCGCAGCGGACGAGTGAGACTCGCAATTCTCCTATACCGGGCAGCCGCGCGCCATGACCGGTATGGAAGTCACCTACTTTGGCGCTCTGGGCGCCGGGGCCCTGAGCTTCCTCAGCCCCTGCGTCTTGCCGCTGGTTTTGCCCTACCTCGCCTTCATCAGCGGCATGGCATTGCACGAGGAGGCGGTTGCCGATCAGCAGGTCCAGCTGGTTCGCCGCGTGGTTCCGCCGGCGGTCGCCTTCGTGCTCGGCTTCTCGACCGTCTTCGTGGCCATGGGGGCAACCGCCTCGGCGATGAGCGGCTTGATCGCGCGGCACATCGATATCCTCGCTCCGCTGGCAGGCACCGTGATCATCGTGCTGGGCCTGCACTTCCTGGGTGTCTTTCGCATCCTGCTGCTGTTTCGCGAGGCACGCTTCCAGGTGGCCGCAAAGCCGGTCGGATTGATCGGCGCTTATGTCGTCGGGCTGGCCTTTGCTTTCGGCTGGACGCCCTGCGTCGGGCCGGTGTTGGCCGCCGTTCTGATGGTCGCCGGCAGCGAGGATTCGATCCAATACGGCGCCTCCTTGCTCGGCGCCTATGCGCTTGGGCTCGGCATTCCCTTCCTGCTCGCGGCCATCGCCGTCCAGCCCTTCATGGCCTTCCTGAAGCGCTTCCGCCGCCATCTCGCCACGGTCGAAAAGGCCATGGGCGGATTGCTGGTGGTCACCGGCGTCCTCTTCATCACCGGCTCCATGTCGGACGTCGCCTACTGGCTGCTGGAGACCTTCCCCGTCCTCGGCCGAATCGGTTAGCCGAACTGCAGCCAGAGCATCCGGTCGAAGGAGCGGATTTCGCGCAGGATGCTGATCACCACTTCGGCGTCGCCCGCGTCGATGGCCGGCCAGAGGCGCGACAGCGAGGTCAAGGTACCGCCCATGATGCGCTGGAACTCCGGCGCTGCGGCGATCTCCGGCGGCGCTTCCGCCTGACAGCGCTCGTAGAGGTAAGCGGTTACCGCCGTCTGCGCCCTAAGGGCATTGACAGCTTCGGCATCGGCGAAATCGGGAGGCTCGTGGCGAAAGACCCAGAGGGCGTCCATGGCGGCGTTCGCCTCGTCGATGCAGTCCGAGAAGACACGCACGCCGCCGCGCGCCCGCAGGTCGGCCAGAGTTTCGCGGATCGGCAGCAGCTCGGCCTCGGCCGCTTCGGCCTCGTTGCCCTGCGCCAGGGTTTGGGCCTGCTGCAGCCTGGCGATCACGTCTTCCAGCGTTTGGGTCCAGGCTCCATCGTCGGCGAAAGCATCCGGCACCGAGTCTCGGAAGGCCATGACTTGGTCGTTCCAGAGCTCGATGGCCTGCTGCAGTTCGAACTCGGCCACCGCCGGGTTGCCGGTATGGAGATAGAAGACCGCGGTGCGATAGTGCGTGTAGGCCTGCGCCACTGCCGCGTTGAAGCGGGACAGCTCGCTCGCGCCGACCGTCGGGGCGAGCAGAAGGAAAAGGACGACTGTTGCGACTTTCAGGCGCATGGCGCGAGCCCCCAAGATTTGATGTTTTGCGGGATCAGGGTTCCTCGGCGAGAACGTCGAGCATCAGGCGGTCGACCGGCGCGTAGTCGTCGGTCAGGAGCGGCACGCCGGAGCGCTCGATCGACCGAGCGAGTTCCTCCTCCGGCCAGCGAATCCAGCGCTCCGCTTCGAGGCCCTCGGCGTGGTCCGAGCCGAAGCCTTCGGTCCCGGCCGTCACCACATAGGTGATCCGCCCGCCGCCGCGCACCTGCTCGGGATCCATCCAGACCTCGATCTGCGGGAAAACCGCACCCAGGGTACGGGCGAGAGCCAGCAGGAACAGCGGCCGCCGGGCGCTGTCGATGACGTTGATCGCATAGAAGCCGCGCGGCTTCAGGCGGCTCTGCAGCAGCTCCGCGAACTCCAGCGTGGTCAAATGCTGCGGCACAGAGATGTCGTGGAAGGCATCGCCAACGATCACGTCGAACTGCGCCTCGGCCGGCAGATCGCGCAGCACGATCCGAGCGTCACCATGTTCGACCCTCGTCTTGGCGCCGGGTTCGAACCACATCGCCTCTCTCGCCACCTGGGTCACCGCAGGGTCGACCTCGGCGACGAGAAGGGAGGCTTCAAGGTAGTTGGCACCCCAGGCGCGCGGCAGGGTGTTGGCGCCGCCACCGATGAAGAAAGCTTCGAAGCGCTCGTCCGCGCCGAGGCGCCGGCGTAGCAATCGGTCGGTCAGCCGCAGATAGGAGGAATGCAGGACCGTCGGGTCGTCCCGGTCGTTGATGCCGTGGCCCAAATGGTCCAGCACCATGACGGCCGAAGGGCGGCCGGTCTCGGCGCCGAAGTCGATCACCTGAATGCAGTAGTATTGGCTCTCGACCCGGCAGGGGCTGGTCAGAGCCTGAGCGTGACTGGCCAAGCCGAGAAGCGACAGCGCCGCAAGCAGGAAGGCCGAGGCGGCTATGGTGCCCTGCCGCGCGCTCGGCCGGGCGGCCCAGGCGAAACCGCCGGCCAGCAGCAAATAGCCGGTCGCGACCGCGAGCACGGAGCCAATGGTGCCGATCCAGGAGATCAGCACATAGCCGGCGCCCAAGGTTCCGGCGATGCTGCCGACAGCGCCGCTGGCGAACATCAGGCCGATCGCCCGGCCGGGCTCGCGCGGCAGGGTGTCGACCGCCAACTTGGTCAGGATCGGTGAAACGGCGCCGACGAAGAGGCTGGGCAGCAGGAAGAGCGACCCCGTCAACAGCACGATCGCGGTGATCGGGTGCAGCCCGGCGCTCAGCAAAGACGGCGACAGCAGCCGAATCAGCGGCAGGCAGGCCGCGGTCGTCAGGGCCGCCAGGCCGAGCAGCCAGGCCAAGCGCCAGCAGGAGCCTTCGTGGCCTAGGGTGGCAAGGCGCCCGCCGATCCAATGGCCGATCGAGAAGCCGGCCAGGACCACGGCGATCACTGCGGTCCAGGTGTAGAGTGACATGCCGACATAGGGCGCGATCATTCGGCCCGCGACGATCTCCAGGATCAGGCCGCCGGCGGCGCTGAGGAACAGCGCGCCCGCGTAGCCCGTCCTCCGCAGGCCACTGTTGCCTGCGGTTTCCACGGCTAGCGCGTCGTCGGTGGCTGACACGTCCCTCCCACTTCCGTCCTGCGTAGGACGATTCTTCGTGCATTTATATATTCACAGAGTAGAATATGTTTTCTCCGAGCGAAGGTAAATGCCCGAGAGCAGGGCGGTCAGGAAAGAGGCAGCCATGGTCCAGCGACGCGCGTTCTTGAAGCTTGGTCTCGCCGCCGGCGCACTTGCCTCGGCGCCCAGGATCGCCGCCGCTGACGCGGAGCCGGTCCTGAACGACGACGGCCTCTACGAGCAGCCATTCTTCGTTCAGTCCTTCCTCGACCTTGCGGAAGACCTCGAGACCGCCACCCAGGCCGGCAAGCGTTTCGCGGTCATGTGGGAGCTGAGGGGCTGCCCCTATTGCAAGGAGACTCATTTCGTCAATTTCGCCGATCCCGAGATCCGCGACTTCGTCAGCGAGAACTTCGACATCCTGCAGCTGAACTTCGTCGGCTCACGCGAGGTCACCGACTTCGACGGCGAGGCGATGGAGGAGCGCGAGCTTGCTCGCAAGTGGGGCATACGCTTCACGCCGACCACCATGTTCTTTCCCGAGAGCTTGGACGAGGTTGCCGACCGGCCGGGCAACGAAGCCGAGGTCGCGCGCATGCCCGGCTACTTCCGGCCGCCGCACTTCCTGGCGATGTATCGCTTCGTCAAGGAAAGGGCTTACGCGGACAGCAGCTTCAACGACTTCCTGCGCCAGAACGCGAGCTTCTGAGACAGCCCCGTTGCCATTTCGGGGCCGGCCGGGAGATTGCTCCTGCAAAATATGTTCGAATTCAATATCTTATTATAATCGAATAAGTTGATGCTTTAATGTTGGCCGCAAGAGCCGACGGGGCAAACAAGCACATCCAAGGGGAGGGCCCAATGTCCAGCGACAAGCGGTCCAGCGGCCGGTCGTCAAGCGACAAGTCCGGCAAAGCCACGGCGCCAGCTTCGCTCGCCCGGCGCCGGCTTTTGCTCGGCGGCGCGGCGGCTGGAGGCGTTGCCTCGGCCGCCGCTTTTGCGAAGGGCCTTGGCGCGACGGAGCTGCCGGAGGCCTTACCGCCGAACACACCGGACTGGAGCCGCTACCTTGGTGCAGGCGTCGATGCGCGGCCCTATGGAAGCCCCGCCGAGTACGAGTCGCATGTGGTGCGCCGCAATGTCGCCTGGTTTACGGCGACGCCGGAATCCTCGGTCAACTTCACGCCGCTGCACGAGCTCGACGGCTTCGTGACGCCGAACGGCCTCTGCTTCGAGCGGCATCACGGCGGCGTGGCGGAAGTGGACCCAGCCGCCCATCGCCTGGTGATCCACGGCCTAGTCGATCAGCCGCTGATCTTCACAGTCCAAGACCTCATGCGCTTCCCCCAGGAGAACCGCTTCTACTTCCTGGAGTGCTCGGCGAATGGCGGCATGGAATGGCGCGGTGCCCAGTTGAATGGCGTGCAGTACACCCACGGCATGGTGCATTGCGTGCAGTACACGGGCGTACCGCTCAAGACGCTGTTGCAGGAAGCCGGGCTCAAGTCCAGCGCGTCCTGGATTCTCGCGGAGGGCGCGGACTCGGCCGGCATGACCCGCTCGATCCCGCTGCAGAAAGCGCTCGACGACTGCCTGGTTGCCTATTCCATGAACGGCGAACGGCTGCGGCCGGAACAGGGCTACCCTTTGCGCCTGGTAGTGCCGGGCTGGGAAGGCAACATGTGGATCAAGTGGCTGCGCCGCATCGATGTCGGCGACGCCGCCTGGTATCACCGCGAGGAGACCTCGAAGTACACGGATCTTTTGCCTTCGGGAAAGGCCTACAAGTTTACCTGGACCATGGAGGCCAAGTCGGTCATCACCAGCCCGTGTCCAGAGAAGCCGGTGACCGACGAGGGCTTCAACGTGATCAAGGGGCTGGCCTGGTCTGGCAACGGTCGCATCGCGCGCGTCGATGTCTCGTTCGACGGCGGCATGAACTGGCAGACTGCCCGGCTGCACGAGCCGGTCCTGCCGAAATGCCTGACCCGCTTCACGCTCGACTGGAAGTGGGATGGCAAGGCGATGCTGCTGCAGAGCCGTTGTGTCGACGAGACAGGCTATGTCCAGCCCGACATCACCGCCATGCAGAAAGTGCGCGGCGTGAACTCCTTCTATCATAACAACAGTATCCAGACCTGGCAGGTGTATCCCAACGGCGAGGTGGAAAATGTTCGGCTGGGCTAGCAGCGTGGCGCTCGCCGTCGGCCTCTGCCTCATTGCCGGCGCGGCGGCGGCCGATGAAAAATACGGTCTGGGACGGCCGGCAACGGCCGAAGAGATTGCCGGCTGGGATGTCGATGTGCGCCCCGACGGCACGGGCTTGCCGCCCGGCTCGGGCACCGTCTTGCAAGGCGAAGAGATCTACCTCGAACGCTGCGCGCTTTGTCACGGCGAGTTCGGGGAAGGCGCGGGGCGCTATCCGGCCGTGATGGGCGGCTTCGACACCTTGACCGAGGATCGCCCGGAAAAGACCATCGGCAGCTATTGGCCTTACGCCAGCACGATCTGGGACTACGTGCAGCGCACCATGCCCTTCGGCGATGCCCGATCCTTGACGGCGGACGAGACCTACGCGGTCACGGCCTTCCTGCTGTATCTCAACGAGCTCGTCGAGGACGACTTCACCCTCAATCACGAGAACCTGACGACCATTCGCATGCCCAACGAAGACGGATTCTTTGTACGGGAGAAGCCGGATGTTCCAGCTGGCGAGCCCTGCATGACGAACTGCAAGGAGGCGGTCGAGGTGGTCGGCCGGGCGGGCACCCTGGATGTCACCCCCGAGGACGAGCAGCAGGTCCTGGAATAGCCGGCTTTTTGGAGCGGTGGTGAGCCGACTGGGTCGAGGCGGCGGCCTGTGCCTTGCTACTCGGCCAGGCCGGTGGCCAGTTCCTTTTCCGTCCGGTCCTTCGAGGCGTCCGGCGGTGCGCAGAATAGGCTATAGAGCAGACCGATCACCTGGTGTGCCTCTTCGCTGGCCAGACTGTAGTAGATCGTCTTGCCGTCGCGGCGCGTTGCGACCAGGCTTTCCTCGCGCAGCACCGCCAGCTGCTGCGACAGGGTCGGCTGGCGGATGCCGAGGAAGGCTTCCAGGTCGCTGACGCTGCGTTCACCTTGTGACAGCAGGCAGAGAATCGTCAGCCTGTTGCGGTTGGCCAGGGCCTTGAGGAAGTCCGCGGCGCGGTCGGCGCTGGTCGAGAGCTCCACCAGGTCTTTTGTGCTTAGATCGTCGATCATCTCTGTCCCAAGTCGGCCCGTCGGCGCAGTGGCGCCGAGCGGCATTCTAGGGAATCACCCTAGCGGGCCGGCGCCCGCGCGGCAACGCCCTGATCCCAAAGACATCGGCGGTGAGGCCGGACGGCAACGCCGATGCCACAGGAAGCTTGCACGGGACCCGTGGCTACCACAGTCTGTGAGCGAGGCGGCAAGAGCCGGTTGGACCGCGCGCCTTCGCAGGGCCTGCGGTTCAGCTTGAAGAACTGCCCTGGGAGCGTTGCAGCCACATGCCCGAGATCCCTCTGTCGTTGCAGATGGCGGCCCTCGGCCTCTTGATCGGGGCGGCCTTTGGGGCCAACGCGCGCTACGCCGAGTTCTGCACCCTAGGCGCGATCGCGGATGCCTGCCTGGCGGCCGACCAGCGGCGCATGCGCAGCTGGCTCTTCGCCATCGCCATCGCGATCCTGCTGACCCAGGCGATGGATGCGGGCCGTTTGATCGACCTCGACCGGTCGATCTACTTGAGGCCGGACTTCTCCTGGTTGGGCGCGATCGTGGGCGGGCTTTGCTTCGGCTTCGGCATGGCCTTGGTCGGGACCTGCGGCTACGGCTCGTTGATTCGTCTCGGCGGCGGCGACCTGCGCTACCTGATCGACTGCCTAGTACTGGCCGTCGTCGCCTACATGACCTTGCGTGGCCTTTTCGGCCTGGTGCGGGTTTCGCTCATCGAGCCGACCGATATCGAGTTCAGCGCCGTCGGCAGCCAGAGTCTGGTCGAGTTGTTGGCCTACATTCTCGATGTTTCCGCGGCCGTGCTGCGATGGCCGGTCGTCTTTGTCGCGGTCGCCGGCCTGCTCGCCTACTGCCTGCTCGACCCGAGCTTCCGGAACTCCCGCACCGCGATCTTCGGCGGGGCCGCGATGGGGCTGCTGGTGGCGGCCGGTTGGTTTGCGACCGGCGTGCTGGGCGCCGATGACTTCGATCTCGCGCCACTGCGTTCGCTGACCTTCGTCACGCCGGTCGGGGAGTCGCTCGTCTATCTCATGACCTTTACCGGAGCCTCCGCGAACTTCGGTATCGGCAGCGTGTTCGGTGTTGTCGTCGGCGCCTTTCTGGTCAGCCTGGCGAAGGGGGAGCTCCGCCTCGAGGGCTTCGACGGCCGCCGAGAGCTGCTGCGCCATCTCTGCGGCGCGAGCCTTATGGGCTTCGGGGGCGTGACCGCGCTCGGCTGCACGATCGGCCAGGGTCTGACCGGGCTCTCCAGCCTCTCGCTCTCGGCGCCGCTGGCCTTCGGCGCAATCTTTCTCGGCGCATGGATCGGCCTGCGCTACCTGGCCACGGGCCGGGTCTGGAACCGCTCCTCGGCGCTCTCAGCATAAGTTACCGATGTGTCCCGTTGCTGTGCAGGGTTGCTATACAAGAGGGCCAGCGTTCGCGACGGGCGGGCCGTTGCGAGCGGCTACAGCCGGGTTGGGTTCCCCATGAATGAAGCAGACCTCCGCTTGGCTTTCAGCCGTTTTGCGACGGGGATCACGCTCGTCACCGCCCGCGACGGGGAGCGGCAGCCGCACGCGATCACCGTCAACTCCTTCACGTCGGTTTCGCTCGATCCGCCGCTGGTGCTCTACTGCCTGGGGAAGTCTGCCTTTCGCTTCGACGTCTTCTCCCAGGCGGAGGCCTTCGCTGTCAATGTTTTGAGCGCCGATGCCCAGGCCCTGTCGGACCGTTTCGCGCGCGAGGCCGAAGACAATTTCCAGGGCCTGGAGGTGACCGAGCTAGCGACCGGCAGCCCGGTCCTGGCGGGCTGCCTCGCGGTGCTTGACTGCGAACGGGAGGCCATGCATGGGGCCGGCGATCACCTGATCATCGTCGGCCGCATCAAGGCGCTCGACCTGCCGCTGGAGGCCGAGCCACTAGTCTACTTCCGTAGCCGCTATCGCCGTCTTATGCCGTGAAGCGTCGCTCGAAGGCGGGCGCTGCCATCTCGCTGAAGGAGCCGTCGCGGCCGACAACGAAGAAGGCCGCGATATCCTGCTCGACGGCCAGCTCCATGCCGGCTTCGGGGCCGAGCACCAGCAGTGAGGTCGAGAGCGCATCGGCTTCCATGGTGGTCGCCGCCACGACGGTCGCCGAGGCCAAGTCGTGCTCTACGGGGCGACAGTTGCGCGGGTTGACGATATGCGTATAGCGCCGGCCGTCCTGCTCGAAGAAAATGCGGTAGTTGCCGGAGGTCGCCAAGGCGTCGCGCTCGAGGTCGACGATGCGCTGCAGATCACCGGGCGCCATGGTCGGCTTTTCGATGCCGACCCGCCAGGGTCGCCCTTCGGGACCGTGGCCGCCGGTCCGTAGCTCTCCGCCGACCTCGACCAGATAGTCGGTCATGCCCTGCGCGTCGAGATGCGCGGCCAGCTTGTCGACGGCGAAGCCCTTCGCGACGCCGGAGAGGTCCAGGCGCACGCCGTCCTGCAGCTTGGTCAGCTGCGCGGGCGCGTCACGCGTCTCGACCTTGGCGAATCCGATCGTCTCGCGGGCGGCGGCAATGTCTTCGGGTGAGGGGACATGTTGACCCTTACCGGCAGCGCCGAATCCCCAGAGGTCGACGACCGGACCGACGGTTGGGTCGAAGGCGCCTCCGGTCAGGCGTGCGACGCGCAGGGCCTCGTCGATGACGGAGCGCGTGTCGGAAGAGACTGCCAGCCAGTCCTCCGCCGCCGCGGCGTTATAGCGCGATAGCTCCGAATCGGGCCGGTAGGTCGACATCCGCCGATTGACAGTCTCAAGAATCCCGTCGAGTTCTTGCGCCAGTGTATCTTGATCGAGATCCGTTGGGACATTGACGAGCTTGACGCTGTAGGTCGTCCCCATGGTCTGGCCGCCGAGCGACAGCAGGTCGCGCACACTCTCCTCGCCGCAGCCAACAAGGCTGATGAACGGGGTGGCCAAGGCGACGCCTTTGGCCCGATGAATGAAGTCTCGTCTGGATAGACTATGCGCCACCGCCTAAACCCTCGCGCTATCGACCGCCATGGTCACGTCGTGTGGTCACGCCACTTGGCAACTGCTGCCTAAAATACAGGATGCTGGCCCCACTTTAGCTGCCCTCGGTAGCATAAACGGACTCGCAACCGGCAAGCAGGCCCCATAAAGTAAGTCTAGATTAGGCAGGACGGCGATGGGAAGCAATCACTGCTCCCGCGCATGCGGCATAGAAGTCGTCCGCTGCGGCGAGCCAGGCGGTGCGTGTTTCGGCACCACGCCGGCCGTCGGCTAGATCGGCGACCGGCCCAGCAAGCAGCGATCAAGCTGCGGAAGGAGGATCACAGCCATGTCGCCAATTTCCTACCAGGGCCCGCTGGTGGACGAGGAAGACACGCTGCACACCCACTCGCAGACCACGGAACTGAACCTGGGTGTCGGTCAGCCGGGGCTGACGGTCGAGGCCATTCTTGCCGACAAGGGAGACAACATCTACACGGTGTCCCCGCATACCACGGTCATGGAGGTGGTGGCGGAACTTGCCCGCCTGAGGGTCGGTGCGCTCATCGTCACAGGCGCCGGCAACGAACCCGTTGGAATCATCTCCGAACGCGACATCGTGCGCAGTGTGGAGAGCAAGGGTTTGGGGGTCTTCGAGAGCCCGGTCGAGGCCATCATGACGCCGCATCCGCAGACCTGCAGGCCGGCCGACAAGGTCGAGGCGGTGATGAAGCAGATGACCGACGGGCGCTTCCGGCACCTGCCGGTCCTCAAGAACGGCCAGCTTTGCGGGCTTGTCTCGATCGGCGACATCGTGCGCCATCGCATGTTGGAAATGGAGTACGAGAATCTGAAAATGAAGCAGGCCATCGTCGGGTGATGGCGAGACTGCTGAACTAAGAAGCGGCATCGCCGCCTCGGATCTTGCCGAAGCGCAGCTTCGGCGCCGGGTGCGGCGGGCATCATTGGAGGGATGGGGAAGCTGGATGGTTGAGCCGGACGCAGTCCAGCCATCTGAAGCGAGTCGGCCGACGGTGGGCGGTTCAGGACGCGATCCAGGAAGCCTCGACTTTACGCTCAAGAAGGGGCTCGACGTTCCGATTGTCGGTGCGCCGGCGTAGCAGATTGAAGATGGCCCGAATGCCGTCGCCTGCGCCTTGACCGGCGCCGACTATGTGGGCCTGAAGCCGAAGATGCGGGTGGCCGAGGGCGACCGCGTCCGGCTGGGCCAGCCGCTGTTCGAAGACCGGCGGTTCGAGGGCGTCGTCTATACCGCTCCGGCCGGCGGGACGGTACGGGCGATAAACCGTGGCGCCCGGCGCGTCCTACAATCGGTCGTGATCGACGTCGACGAGACGGACGAGCCGATCGGCTTCGCCCGCTGCGAGACCTCGGACATTGCCGGGCTCGAGCCCGAGCAGATCAAGGAAAATCTCCTGAAGTCGGGGCTTTGGCCGGTCCTGCGCACGCGACCCTACTCCAAGGTCCCAGATCCTCGGTCGAGCCCGGCGGCGATCTTCGTGACCGCGATGGACTCTAGTCCCTTGGCCGCCGACGCCGCCGTCGTGATCGGCGAGGCGCCCGAGGACTTCGCTAACGGCGTCAAGCTGGTGTCCCGGCTTACCGGCGGCACGACCTATATCTGCTGCCGGCCCGATGCAGCTATACCCGAGGTCGCCGCCGGCAACGTGCGACGGGTGACCTTCGACGGACCGCACCCCGCGGGCCTCGTGGGCACGCACATTCATTTGCTCGACCCGGTGCATGCCGAAAAGACCGTCTGGCATCTCAACTACCAGGATGCGATGGCGATCGGAGAGCTGTTCCGCACCGGCCTGCTGCCGACCCGCCGGGTCATATCGATCGCCGGTCCGGCCGCCAAACGCCCGCGGCTGCTGCGCACGCGGGTCGGCGCCGCGATCCAGTCTCTGATCGGGGGCGAGGTCGCTGGAGCTGATCCGCGTATCATCTCGGGTAACGTGCTGACGGGGCGCAGGGCGCGCGGGCCGTTCGTCTTTCTCGGCCGCTTTCATCAGCAAATCGCCATAATCGAGGAAGGGCGTAAGCGTGAGCCCTTCGGTTGGCTGATCCCCAGTATGCGGAAGTTCGCGACGGCAAACGTTCACCTTTCCAGCCTGTTCGCCCGCAAGAACCTCTTTCCGCTGAACTCGAGCCTGAACGGCAGCCCGCGCGCCATGATTCCCATCGGCCTGTACGAGGACGTGGTGCCGCTCGACATCCTGGCGACCCAGCTGCTGCGTGCCCTGCTGGTCATGGATACGGAGGATGCCCAGGCGCTGGGCTGCTTGGAGCTTGACGAGGAAGACTTGGCACTCTGTTCTTACGTCTGCATGAGCAAGTATGAGTACGGCCTGGCGCTGCGCGCCAATCTCGAGAAGATCGAGGCGGAAGGCTGATGAAGGCACTGCGGCAATGGCTGGACTCGATTGAGCCGCATTTCTTGAAGGGCGGGCGGTACGAGAAGTACTACGCCGTCTTCGAGATGTTCGACACGATCTTCTATTCGCCGAAGACGGTCACTCAAATCGCCCCACACGTTCGCGTCAGCCTCGATCTCAAAAGGACCATGACCTACGTGGTTCTGGCGACCTTCCCTTGCGTGCTTGTTGGCCTTTGGAACACGGGCTATCAGGCCAATCTGGCGCTCGCGGAGCTGGGATTGGACAGTGCCGGCGGCTGGCGCGGCTGGATCCTCGAGGCCTTCTGGATCGGCATCAATCCCTACAATCCGCTGGCCAGCTTCATACACGGGTTTCTCTATTTCTTCCCTATATACGTGGTCACGCTGGCCGCGGGGGGTGCCTGCGAGGTCGCCTTCGCGGTGGTGCGTGGGCATGAGGTCAACGAAGGCTTCTTCGTAACCTCCATCCTCTATGTCCTCATTTTGCCGGCGACTACGCCGCTCTGGCAGGTCGCCCTTGGCATTATCTTCGGCGTGGTGATCGGCAAGGAGATCTTCGGCGGCACCGGCAAAAACATCCTCAATCCGGCGCTGACCGGGCGGGCCTTTCTCTATTTCGCCTATCCGGCGCAGCTCTCCGGCGACAGCGTCTGGGTACCGGTCGACGGCTTCAGCGGTGCCACTGCGCTCAGCGTTTCGGCGGCCGAGGGCCATGCCGCCCTATCGACCATCGATTTGAGCTGGTGGGATGCCTTTTTCGGGGTCATGGACGGAAGCTTGGGCGAGACCTCGGCCCTGGCCTGCCTGCTCGGCGGGATTTTTTTGCTCTACACCCGCATCGCCAACTGGCGGCTGGTCGCCGGTTGCGTGATCGGCACGGTTGCCATGGCTACGCTGTTCAATGTGATCGGCAGCGACAGCAACCCGATGTTCGCCATGCCCTGGTACTGGCACATCGTCGTTGGCGGCTATGCCTTCGGCCTGGTCTACATGGTCACCGAGCCCGTCTCCGCGGCTATGACCAACGTCGGCCGCATCTGGTACGGCATTTTGATCGGCGTGATGTGCGTACTGATCCGCGTGGTCAACCCGGCTTTCCCCGAAGGCATGATGCTGGCGATTCTGTTCGGCAATGTATTCGCCCCACTGATTGACTACGTAGTGGTGAAGGCGAACATTCGACGGAGGTTGCGGCGCCATGCCTAAGCCACCGGCCTGGATTGAGCGGCTGCTTGCCCTGTCCAACGATGACCCGCGCAAGATCGTCGGGGTTGCCGTGGTGCTTTGCCTGGTTTGCTCGATCGTGGTGTCGGCAACGGCGATCGGCCTCCGCCCTCTGCAGGAGGCCAACAAGCTGCAGGAGAAGCGGCGCAATATTCTGCAGGTCGCGGGACTCATGCAGCCCGGGGCGGATATCGACGAGCTGTTCGAGCAGATCGACGCGCGCATCGTCGACCTGCGGACCGGCAGCTTCAGCGACGCGGTCGACCCAGACGACTACGACCAGCGGGAAGCGGTGCGCGACCCCGACATGAGCGCCGTCGTGCCGACGGAGCAGGACATCGCCTCGATCAAGCGCAAGGCGCATTTCGCCACAGTCTATCTGGTCAAGGACGAAGCCGGCGCCGTCAGCACGGTGATCATCCCGGTACACGGCTACGGCCTCTGGTCGACGCTCTACGGCTACCTGGCCGTCAAGCCCGACGGCCGTGAGGTCGTCGGCCTGCAGTTTTACGAGCACGCCGAGACGCCGGGCCTTGGCGGCGAGGTCGATAACCCGAACTGGCGTGCCAAGTGGCCGGAAAAGCTGCTGTACGACGAAACGGGCACGGTTCGGGTCGAGGTCGTGAAGGGCGCGGCCTCGAGCGGGCCGGAGGGCGTGCATCAGGTCGACGGGCTGGCCGGCGCGACGCTGACGTCCCGGGGGGTCAGCAATCTCATGCGCTACTGGGTCGGCGAGAACGGCTTCGGTCCTTTCCTGAAGAACCTGCAACAGGAGCTGGCAGACCATGGTTGAACCCAGGCAGCTGGTGACCGATCCTTTGCTGGAGAACAATCCGGTCATTCTCCAGACGCTCGGCATCTGCTCTGCCCTGGCGGTGACCTCCTCGCTCGAGGTATCGCTGATCATGTGCATCGCGCTGACCAGCGTTACCGCCTTTTCGAACCTTTCGATCAGTCTGATCCGCCATCAGGTGCCGGGCAACATCCGCATTATCGTGCAGATGGTGATCATCGCCTCGCTGGTGATCGTCGTGGACCAGATCCTCAAGGCCGTTGCCTACGAGATCTCCAAGACCCTGTCGGTCTTCGTCGGCCTGATTATCACCAACTGCATCGTCATGGGCCGCGCCGAGGCCTATGCCATGCAGAACCCGCCGCTACTGAGCTTCCTCGACGGCATCGGTATGGGGCTCGGCTACAGCATGATCCTGATCGGCGTTGCCGTGATCCGCGAGCTGTTCGGCGCCGGCACCTTGCTCGGCCTTACGATCCTGAATCCGGTCAGCACCGGCGGCTGGTATGAGCCCAATAGTCTGCTGCTGCTGCCGCCGAGCGCCTTCTTCATCATCGGCGGCTTCATCTGGGTCCTGCGTACGGTGAAGCGGAGGCAGCGGGAGAAGGTCGCCTTCCGCATCCTCGACGTGCAGGTCAAGGAGCACGCCTGATGGATGCCTATATCAGCCTCTTCGTGAAGGTCATCTTCGTCGAGAATTTGGCGCTCTCGTTTTTCCTCGGCATGTGCACCTTCCTTGCCGTGTCGAAGAAGATCGAGACGGCCTTCGGTCTGGGCGTTGCGGTGACCATCGTGCAGGCCATCACCGTGCCAGCCAATAATCTGATCCTGAACGTCTTCCTGAAGCCGGGCGCGCTTGGCTGGCTGGGGCTTGGCGGGACCGACCTTATGTTCCTGGGCCTGATCAGCTACATCGGCGTCATCGCCGCGATGGTGCAAATCCTGGAGATGACACTCGATCGCTTCTTCCCAGCGCTCTACCACGCTCTCGGCATTTTTTTGCCACTCATTACGGTGAACTGCGCCATTCTCGGCGGCGCCCTCTTCATGGTGGAGCGCGACTACAATTTCGCCGAAAGCGTGGTTTACGGCGTCGGCTCCGGTTTCGGCTGGGCCCTGGCCATCGTGGCGCTCGCTGGCCTGCGCGAAAAGCTGAAGTACAGCGACGTGCCCGCCGGCCTGCAGGGCTTGGGTATCGCCTTCATGACGGCGGGCCTCATGTCGTTGGCTTTCATGTCGTTTTCCGGCGTCCAACTCTAGAGAGCGCCGGCCATGGAAAACTTCATCCTCGGCGTCACGCTCTTCACCGGCATTATCCTGTCGCTCGTGGCGCTGATTCTGTTCGCCCGCTCCAAGCTGGTATCCAGCGGCGCGGTCGACATCCTGATCAACGACGAGCGCACCATCAAGGCGCCGGCCGGAACCAAGCTTCTGGCCGCGCTGGCCGGCGAGAACCTCTTCGTGGCCTCGGCCTGCGGCGGCGGCGGCACCTGCGCCCAGTGCCGTGTCCAGGTCTTCGAGGGCGGCGGATCGATCCTGCCGACTGAGCTTGCCCACATCACCAAGCGCGAGGCGCGCGAAGGCGACCGGCTGTCCTGTCAGGTTTCCGTCAAGCAGCCGATGAAGATCCACATTCCGGACGAGGTTTTCGGCGTAAAGAAATGGCGCTGCCGGGTACGCTCGAACGACAACGTCGCCACCTTCATAAAGTGTCCGGTCCTGGAGCTGCCGGAGGGCGAGGACGTCGACTTCCGCGCCGGCGGCTACATTCAGATCGAATGCCCGCCCTACCAGCTCGGTTTCAGGGAGTTCGACATCGCCGAGGAATATCGGGAGGACTGGGACCACTTCAATCTCTGGGATCTGCATGTCAACAACACGGAGCATGTGGTGCGCGCCTATTCCATGGCGAACTACCCGGAGGAGAAGGGCATCATCATGCTCAACGTGCGGATCGCCACGCCGCCGCCGCATGCTGATCCGACCAAGGTGCCGGCCGGGCTCATGTCGTCCTATATCTTCAACCTGAGGCCGGGCGACGAGGTCACGATCTCCGGACCCTTCGGCGAATTCTTCGCGCGCGATACCGCCAAGGAAATGGTGTTCATCGGCGGTGGCGCCGGCATGGCGCCGATGCGCTCCCACATCTTCGATCAGCTGAGGCGGATCAAGACAAAGCGCAAGATCACCTTTTGGTACGGCGCGCGCAGCCGCCGCGAGATGTTCTTCGTGGAGGACTTCGACACGCTTCAGGAAGAGAACGAGAACTTCAAGTGGTACGTGGCGCTCTCGGATCCGCAGCCCGACGACGATTGGGACGGCTATACCGGCTTCATCCACAACGTTCTCTACGAGAACTACCTGAAGGACCACCCGGCGCCGGAGGAATGTGAATACTACATGTGCGGGCCGCCGATAATGAACTCGTCGGTGATCAACATGCTGCTTGAGCTGGGCGTCGAGCGCCAGGACATCATGCTCGACGACTTCGGCGGCTAGCGCGCCGGACGGGCAAGAGGACCGCTCCCCATGCTTGTCGAGACGATAGCTATAGCGTTCGTGGTCCTGTTGCTGGTGGTCGCGGGCATGGCGGTCGGCGTGATGCTGACAGGCCGCCGGATAAAGGGAAGCTGCGGCGGGCTGAGCGCCATTCCGGGCCTGGACCGCTGCGATGTCTGTGGACGATACCTGAACGATCCTTCGCAGGTCGACTGCGGCCGGCTAGAGCAGGGCCGCTGAACGTACGCTAAAGCCGGATCTCGAAGAAGGCGACGACCAGGAAACAGGCAAAGCAGAGGCCGCCGAAGACGAGGCGTCGCGGCGGCCCCTTAGGCGACTCGTCGCGCCAGGCGTCGAGGAACTTGCGGCCGGCGATCACGAAGACCGCCAGCACGATGATGTAAAGAAAGCGGGCCTGCTCCATTCCCCCCACCCAAGCGATCAGTGGAAAGCGGATAGCAAATCCGCGGTCCTGGCAAGTGACAGTATCTGGCGCGACGCTAACAGTGGCGGATTTGCCGAGGCTTGCGGGACGACGGTCGCACAGTGCAAGAATTTGCACGCCGTGATGATGCGGCCTGCGGTCGTTTGTGGCGTCAGCCGCGCAAACTATTGAAACGCCTAGAGCTTCAAAGCGGCGCCCCGTCCTGATGCAGTCGGCTTAGAAGTGGCACGCGATTTGCAGTCCTCCCAAGGATAACAACAAGGCGCGACTGCGCCGCAAGATGGGGAGGAGATGGCGGAATGACACGCCAAACCCGCATACGCTGATCGACCTTTCGACCGCCGGGTCGGGCGGCTGCCGTTCCAGGACCGTTCCAGCATCGCGCTGCAGTGGACCCAAGGCTGCGGTCAGTTCCCCGAACGGTGTGGCGATAACGCTCTGAGTGACAGCGAGTCCAGGACGCCCCGATCCCGTGGGTCGGGTCGGCGGGTTTGTCGTGCCTGGGTCGCGGGTTACCGCATTTGTCGTATGGCCTCAAAACAGGAGTAGAGACATGAATCGGTTCAAGTTTTTCGTTGGTGCTGTGGCCTTCGCGTTGGCTGCCGGTGCGACGAACGTGTCCAGCGCGTCGGAAGCCTGCCAGGATGGCGAGATCGTCATCAAGTTCAGCCACGTCACCAATACCGACAAGCACCCCAAGGGTATTGCCGCCTCGCTTCTGGAAAAGCGCGTCAACGAAGAGATGAACGGCACGGCCTGCATGGAAGTCTTCCCGAGCTCGCAGCTCTACAACGATGATCAGGTGCTCGAGGCCATGCTGGCCGGCGACGTCCAGCTTGCCGCACCCTCGCTCTCCAAGTTCGAGAAGTTCACCAAGAAGTTCCGCCTCTTCGATCTGCCGTTCCTATTCGACGACATCAACGCGGTCGATCGCTTCCAGAACTCCAAGGACGGCGAAAAGCTGAAAGACGCGATGAAACGTCGCGGCCTCCAGGGCCTCGCCTTTTGGCACAACGGCATGAAGCAGTTCTCGGCCGGCAAGCCGCTGCTCGAGCCCGCCGACGCCGAGGGGCTGAAGTTCCGGGTGCAGCCCTCCGACGTGCTGGTCGCCCAAATGGAGGTGCTGAAGGCCAACCCGCAGAAGATGGCCTTCTCGGAGGTGTACGGCGCCCTGCAGACCGGTGTGGTCGACGGCCAGGAGAACACCTGGTCGAACATCTATGGCCAGAAGTTCTTCGAGGTGCAGGACGGCATCACCGAGTCGAACCACGGCCTGATCGACTACCTGGTCGTGACCTCACGCAAGTGGTGGGAAGAGCTGCCGGAAGACGTCCGGACTCAGTTCAAGACGATCCTCGACGAGGTCACCGCAACACGTAACGCCGCCTCGACCCAGGTGAACGAGGACGCCAAGCAGGCGGTTATCGCAGCCGGCGGAGAGGTGCGCACGCTCACGGCCGAGCAGCGGCAGAAGTGGATCGATGCCATGAAGCCGGTCTGGGCCAAGTTCGAGGACGATATCGGCACCGATCTGATCGCCGCCGCGCAGGCCGCTAACGCCACGAACTAGCAACCGTCGATAAGCCTTGGTCCGACCCGGCAACGGGTCGGACCTCTCTGACCGGGCTTTCACGGCAGGCAGGGGGACAGCATGCACGTCGAGCCGAAAACGCCACTCGGGCGCGTGGTCAATCAGATCGAGGAGACCCTGATCGCCGTCATCCTCGGCCTGATGACCGTCATCACCTTCGCGAACGTCATCGCGCGCTACGTCTTCAACGCCAACATTCTCTGGGCGCTGGAGACCACGGTCTTCCTCTTCGCCTGGCTGGTCCTGCTCGGCGCGTCCTACTGCGTGAAGACCCACGCACACTTGGGCGTCGATGTGGTGCTGAACGCGGTGTCGCCGCCCGTGCGGCGCATGCTGGCGATCTTTTCGGTAGGCGCTTGTCTGGCCTTCAGCCTTCTTCTGTTGATCGGCTCCTGGAACTACTGGGCACCTTTCGCCGCTCTGCCCAGGTTCGACGGCACCCTCGATGACCAGGCCTGGTACGAGGTCAACGACATCCCCATGCTGGACTTCCTGCGCTTCATCGAAGCCTCGATGAACGAGGGCGAGGCCTACGAGAAGCTGCCGCGCTTCATTCCCTATGCCGCCCTGCCGATCGGGCTGGCCCTCATGACCTTCCGCTTTTTTCAGCTCGCTTGGCAGGTCCTGACCGGCAAGACCGACCGGCTGATCGCCAGCCACGAGGCCGAGGAACTGGTCGAGGAAGCCACCGCCAAGGCGGACAAGGAGGGCTGAGCCATGGATGTCGCCTTCCTTTTCATCATGGTGATCGGCTTTCTGCTGCTCGGGGTTCCGATCGCCATATCGCTGGGTCTCAGCTCGATCATCTTCTTGATGGTCTTCTCCGACAGCTCACTCGGGTCCATTGCGCAGACGCTCTTCAACGCCTTCGCCGGACACTTCACGCTGCTCGCGATTCCCTTCTTCATCCTGGCCTCGACCTTCATGTCGACCGGCGGCGTGGCGCGGCGGATCATCCGCTTCGCGATTGCCTGTGTCGGCCATTTCCAGGGCGGCCTCGCCATCGCCGGCGTCTTCGCCTGCATGCTCTTCGCCGCGCTGTCCGGTTCCTCACCGGCCACGGTGGTCGCCATCGGGACCATCGTCATCGCCGGCATGCGGCAGGTCGGCTACACCAAGGACTTCGCCGCCGGCGTGATCTGCAATGCCGGCACGCTCGGAATCCTGATCCCACCGTCGATCGTCATGGTGGTCTATGCCTCGGCGGTGGATGTCTCGGTCGGCCGCATGTTCCTGGCCGGCGTCATTCCCGGCCTGCTCGCCGGCTTCATGCTGATGGTGGGCATCTACATCGCCGCGAAGGTCCGCGGTCTGCCGGCGCAGGACTGGGCCGGCATGAACGAGATCCTGATCTCGGCCCGCGATGCGGCCTGGGGCCTCTTGCTGATCGTCATCATTCTTGGCGGTATCTACGGCGGCATCTTCACGCCGACCGAGGCGGCAGCGGTCGCCGCAGTCTATGCCTTCTTCATCGCCAACTTCGTCTACAAGGACATGGGCCCGCTGAAGGGGGAGGGCGATCATCGCCATTCCTTCCTGTCACGGCCGCAGAGCCTGATCACGGTCTTCGTCCACCCGGACACCAAGCACTCGCTGCTCGAGGCCGGCAAGACCACCATCATGCTGCTCTTCATCATCGCCAATGCGCTGATCCTCAAGCACGTGCTGACCGAGGAGCAGATCCCTCAGTCGATCGCCTCGGCCATGCTCGATGCCGGCTTCGGGCCGATCATGTTCCTGGTTATCGTGAACGTGATCCTGCTGATCGGCGGCCAGTTCATGGAGCCTTCGGGCCTGATCGTGATCGTCGCGCCCCTGGTCTTCCCGATCGCCATCTCGCTCGGGATCGATCCGATTCACCTCGGCATCATCATGGTGGTGAACATGGAGATCGGCATGATCACGCCGCCGGTCGGCCTGAACCTCTTCGTCACATCCGGGGTGGCAGGAATGCCCATGATTAGGGTCGTCAAGGCCGCCCTGCCGTGGCTCGGCATCATGTTCGTCTTCTTGATCCTGGTGACATATATCCCCTGGCTGTCGACCGTCATCCCGACGGCGCTGATGGGGCCGGAGATCATCGTGCAGTGAGGCCTTGGGCCCGGTCCGGCGGCCGGGCCCAGCGACCGTCAGGCCGGCCCCAGGGAAGGGCCGCGTCCATGCCGGCAGCCAGCGGCGACAAACCCCAGACTACCACGCACCGGAGCCGCCGGTTAAGCTGTATCGTCTCACTGATAGGTTTCACGATCTCGGCGAACGGAAGCTAGTTGTTTTCTTGACGGGCGCCGGCCGCATGTTCCGCAACGAGACCCGAGGCTGACCGATGACCGACGCACTCCCAAGCGCAAATCACGATATCGACCCGATCGAGACCCGGGAATGGCTGGACGCCGTCGAGGATGTGATCGACCGCGACGGCGGCGAGCGGGCCCATTATCTGCTCGACCGCTCTGTGGCGGCGGCGCGAGCGCGCGGGGCCAACCTGCCGTTCGGCGCCACGACGGCCTACCTCAACACCATCCCCACCGACCAGCAGGCGCCCCATCCGGGCGACCTGCAGATGGAGTGGCGGATCCGCACCATCAACCGCTGGAACGCCATGGCGACGGTCGTGCGCCGCAACAAGGTGACCAGCGAGTACGGCGGGCACATCGCCTCCTTCGCCTCCTCGGCGGTGCTGTACGATATCGGGCTGAATCACTTCTGGCGCGCGCGGACCGAGACCCACGGCGGCGACCTGGTCTTCTTCCAGGGCCATGTGATCCCGGGGATCTACGCCCGCTCCTTCATGGAGGGGCGGCTGACGGCGGAGCAGCTCGACAACTTCCGCTCCGAGGTCGACGGCAAGGGGCTCAGCTCCTACCCGCACCCCTGGCTGATGCCGGACTACTGGCAGTTCCCCACTGTCTCCATGGGTCTCGGTCCGCTGATGGCGATCTACCAGGCCCGCTTCATGAAGTATTTGCACAACCGCGGCCACATCGACATGGCCGACCGCAAGGTCTGGGCCTTCCTCGGCGACGGCGAGATGGACGAGCCGGAGAGCCTGGGCGCGATCAGCCTGGCGGCGCGGGAAGACCTGGACAACCTGATCTTCGTGGTGAACTGCAACCTTCAGCGGCTCGACGGCCCGGTGCGCGGCAACGCCAAGATCGTGCAGGAGCTCGAGGGCGAGTTCCGTGGCGCTGGCTGGAACGTGATCAAGTGCCTCTGGGGATCGGGTTGGGACACTCTCCTGGAAAAGGACGGCAGCGGCATGCTGCGCCGTCTCATGGAGGAGACCGTCGACGGCGACTACCAGGCCTTCAAATCCAAGGGCGGGGCCTACACGCGCGAAAACTTCTTCGGCCGCTATCCGGAGACCAAGGCCCTGGTCGCCGACATGAGCGACGAGGACATCTGGATGCTGCAGCGCGGTGGGCACGACCCGCTGAAGGTCTATGCCGCCATGCATGCCGCCGCCAACACGCGCGGCCAGCCGACGGTGCTGCTGGTCAAGACCGTCAAGGGCTACGGCATGGGCGAGGCCGGCGAGGGGATGAACATCACCCACCAGCAAAAGAAGCTGGCCGAGGATCAGCTCCGTGCCTTCCGCGACCGTTTCAAGATCCCGATCTCCGACGAGGATCTGCCGCAAGCACCTTTGGTCGAGCTGACCGACGAGCAGAAGGCCTACCTGAAGGCGCGGCGCGATGCGCTGGGCGGGCCTTTCCCGGAGCGCAGGTGGCGCGATGCGCCGAAGCTTGAGATCCCGGCGCTCGACGCCTTCCAGGCGCAGATCAAGGGCACCGGCGAGCGCGAGATCTCCACCACCATGGCCTTCGTACGGATCATGACGACGCTCTGCCGCGACAAGACGATCGGCAAGCACGTGGTGCCGATCGTGCCGGATGAAAGCCGCACCTTCGGGATGGAAGGCATGTTCCGCCAGCTCGGCATCTACAGCACCAAGGGGCAGCTCTATAAGCCCGAGGATGCCGACCAGCTGATGTTCTACAAGGAGTCGAAGAGCGGCCAAGTGCTCCAGGAAGGGATCAACGAGGCTGGCGCCATGGCCGATTGGGTGGCGGCGGCAACCGCCTATGCCGTGCACGGCGTGCCGATGATCCCCTTCTATATCTACTACTCCATGTTCGGCTTCCAGCGGATCGGCGATCTGGCCTGGGCGGCCGGCGACAGCCGCGCCCGCGGTTTCCTGGTCGGCGGCACCGCCGGCCGGACTACCCTGAACGGCGAGGGCCTGCAGCACGAAGACGGGCACAGCCACGTCCTCGCCGGCACGATCCCCAACTGCATCAGCTACGACCCCACCTTCAGCTACGAGGTGGCCGTGATCGTGCAGCGCGGGCTGCAGCGCATGTTCGTCGATCAGGAAGACGTCTTCTTCTATCTGACCGTAATGAACGAGAACTACAGCCACCCGGACATGCCGAAGGGCGTCGAGGAGGGCATCACGCGCGGCCTCTACGCCTTCTCCAAGACCGCGCGGCTGGGCAAGAATCACGTGAACCTGATGGGCTCCGGCACCATCTTCATGCAGGCGATCAAGGCGGCCGAGATGCTGAAGGCGGACTTCGGCGTGACGGCGGACCTCTGGTCGGCGCCGAGCTTCAACGAGTTGGCCCGCGACGGCGCCGACTGCGAACGCTGGAACCGGCTGAACCCGCTGTCAAAGCCGCGTGTGCCCTATGTCGCCCAGACCCTGGCGAAGGCTAAGGGCCCGGTCATTGCGGCGACCGATTACATGAAGATCTATGCGGAGCAGATCCGCGCCCACATCGCCCAGCCCTATACGGTGCTGGGCACGGACGGTTTCGGCCGCTCCGACAGCCGGGTGAACCTGCGCCGCTTCTTCGAGGTCGATGCCAACCACATCGCGGCCGCGGCCATGGTCGCGCTCTATCGCGAAGGCGCGGTTACCAAGCAAAACCTGCAGGCTGCTCTCAAGAAATACGACATCGACGGCGCCAAGCCGAACCCGCGCACGGCCTGACTGCCAAAGAGAGGGGTGGGAAACATGTCCGTCATCGAAGTGAAGGTTCCCGACATCGGCGATTTCTCCGACGTGCCGGTGATCTCCATCATGGTCGCCGCCGGAGATACGGTGGCCGAGGAAGACGCTCTGGTCGAGCTGGAGAGCGACAAGGCGACCATGGAGGTGCCATCACCCTCGGCCGGCAAGGTGGTCGAACTTGCGGTCAAGGAAGGCGATAAGGTTTCCGAAGGCTCGCTGATCCTGAAGCTGGAAGCTGGCGAGGCTTCGGCGCCGGTCGAGCCGCCCTCGCCGAAGGGCGTTCAGGAGGCCGAGCCGGCCGCGCCCTCGGCGGCGGCCCCAGCGCCAGCGGCCCCTGCAGCGGCCCCGGCCCCTTCTGCCGGCAACCTGGCGCCGGTCGACGAGGCAGGCTTCGCCAAGGCGCACGCCTCGCCGTCGGTCCGCGCCTTCGCGCGCGATCTCGGCGTCGATCTCTCGAAGGTCGCCGGTACGGGGCGTAAGGGGCGGATCCTGCGCGAGGACGTGACGGCCTACTTCAAGGGTGCGGCCGAGGCGGCGGCACCGAGGGCCGCGGCACCCCAGGCGGGTGCCGGCATCCCGCTGGTGCCGACGGTCGACTTCTCCAAGTTCGGCGAGGTCGAGGATGTCGAGATGCCGCGGATCAAGAAGATCTCCGGCCCGGTGCTGCACCGCTCTTGGCTTAACGTGCCGCACGTCACGCACAATGAGGAAGCGGATATCACCGACGTCGACCAATTCCGCAAAGAGCTGGACACGGCCGCCAAAGAGGAGGGCTATCGCGTCACCCTGCTCAGCTTTTTGATCAAGGCGAGCATCTCTGCGCTCAAGACCCATTGGGAAGTCAATTCCTCGATCCATCCCGACGGCGACAAGCTGATCCGCAAGCACTACTACAACATCGGCTTCGCCGCCGACACGCCGAACGGGCTGGTCGTGCCGGTGATCAAGGACGCCGACCGCAAGGGCATCGTCGAGATCTCCAAGGAGCTGGGCGAGCTCAGCGCAAAGGCGCGCCAGGGCGCGCTGAAGAGCGAAGAGATGCAAGGCGCGAGCTTCACGATCTCCTCGCTGGGCGGCATCGGCGGTACGTCCTTCACGCCGATCGTCAATGCGCCGGAGGTCGCCATCTTGGGCGTCACGCGCTCGAAGATGGCGCCGGTCTGGAACGGCGAGGAATTTGTGCCACGCAACATGCTGCCGCTGTCGCTCAGTTACGACCATCGGGCGATCGACGGGGCCCTGGCGGCGCGCTTCTGCGCGACCTTGAAACACCTGCTCGGCGACATTCGCCGGCTGACGCTCTAGGGGGGCCGAGGACATGGCAACTCAGGAGGTCAAGGTCCCGGATATCGGCGATTTCTCCGATGTCCCGGTGATCACGGTGATGGTCGCCCCCGGCGACACGGTGGCCGTGGAAGACCCGCTGATCGAACTGGAGAGCGACAAGGCGACCATGGAGGTTCCGTCGCCGGTCGCGGGCAAGGTGGTCGAGCTGAAGGTCTCCGAAGGGGACCGGGTGTCCGAAGGCACGGTGATCGTAACCATCGAGTCCGAGGGAGACGCCGCCGAGGCGTCGCCGGCTGTCTCGGGCGCCGGAGCGCCGGCTACGGCAGAGCCGGCCGGTTACGGTTCGCCTGCGGGCGTGCACGAGACCATCGAAGTCAAGGTCCCGGACATAGGCGATTTTTCCGACGTTCCGGTTATCACCGTGATGGTGTCGCCGGGTGACGAGGTCGCCGCGGAAGATCCCCTGATCGAGCTCGAGTCCGATAAGGCGACCATGGAGGTTCCGGCGCCTGCCGCGGGTAAAGTGGTCGATATCGCGGTCAAGGTCGGCGACACCGTCTCGGAAGGCTCTTCGATCCTGACCCTCTCGACGGGACAGGTCGCCAAGCCGGCCGAGGCGCCAGCCGCGCCGCCGGCGCCGGTCTCGCGCCCGACCGCGCCGGTCCAGGGCGACATCCACGCCGAAGTGCTGGTGCTTGGCTCTGGTCCCGGTGGTTATACGGCGGCCTTCCGCGCCGCCGACCTTGGTTTGCAGACCGTGCTGGTCGAGCGCAACCCGACCCTGGGCGGCGTTTGCCTCAACGTCGGCTGCATCCCCTCCAAGGCTCTACTGCACGCGGCCAAGGTGATCACCGAGGCCGAGGAAATGGCCAACTTCGGGGTCAAGTTCGGCAAGCCGAAGGTCGATGTGGACGCCCTGCGCGGCTGGAAGGAGTCCGTGGTCAAGAAGCTGACTGGCGGCCTCTCCGGCCTTGCCAAGGGGCGAAAGGTGCAGGTCGTCGAGGGCACGGGGCAGTTCGCCTCGGCGAACCTGCTGCGGGTCGCGACCGCCGATGGCGAGAAGACGGTCAGCTTCGACCAGTGCATCATCGCCGCCGGCTCCGAGCCGGTGGAGCTGCCCTTCATCCCGCACGACGATCCGCGCGTGATCGATTCGACCGGCGCCCTGGAGCTGGCCGATATCCCGAAGCGTCTGCTGGTGCTCGGCGGCGGCATCATCGGGCTGGAGATGGGCTGCGTCTACGATGCCCTGGGCTCCAAGATCACCGTCGTTGAACTGATGGATCAGATCATCCCCGGCGCCGACAAGGACATCGTCAAGCCACTGCACAAGCGCATCGAGAAGCGCTACGAGAAGATCCACCTTAAGACCAAGGTGACGGCGGTCGAGGCCGGCAAGTCCGGACTGAAGGTCACCTTCGAAGGGCCCGACGGCACCTCGACCGATACCTTCGACAAAGTGCTGGTAGCCGTCGGCCGGCGTCCGAACGGCAAGATGATCGGGCTGGAAAACACCGGGGTCGCGGTCGACGAACGCGGCTTCATTCCGGTCGACAAGCAGATGCGGACGAACGTGCCGCACATCTTCGCCATTGGCGACGTGGTCGGCCAGCCCATGCTGGCGCACAAGGCGGTGCACGAAGGTAAGGTCGCCGCGGAGGTTGCCGCCGGCCACAAACGCGCATTCGATGCCCGGGTCATCCCTTCGGTTGCCTATACGGACCCGGAAGTGGCCTGGGTCGGCATAACCGAGAACGAGGCCAAGGCGCAGGGCCTGAAGGTCGGCAAGGGGGCTTTCCCCTGGGCCGCCTCGGGCCGCTCCCTCTCGCTGGGGCGCGACGAGGGCATGACCAAGGTGCTGTTCGACGAGAAGACGGAGCAAGTGATCGGCGCCGGTATCGTCGGCCCCAATGCCGGAGACCTGATCGCCGAGGTGGCAGTGGCCATCGAGATGGGCTGCGACGCGACCGACATCGGACAAACGATCCACCCGCATCCGACCCTCTCGGAGACGATCAACTTCGCCGCCGAGATGTTCGAGGGCACCATCACCGACCTCATCCCACCGAAGAAGAAGAGGTAACAGGCAGCAGGACGGACACAAAGGGAACCGCTGAGCTTTCCGATCTGGCCGTACCGGCATCGCGGCCAAGGCCGGGAAGCGGCGAAGACCGCTGCGATAACGACAACAAGCAGCGGGAAACCGGCGCCCCGAGCGCCAGCAAGGAGGAAGAGAACCATGAGCGACAGCGTCTACAAGGTCATCGAACTGGTCGGTACCAGCACCGAGTCCTGGGAGCAGGCTGCAAAGAATGCCGTCGAGCGTGCGGGGAAATCGCTCCGCGATCTGCGTGTCGCAGAAGTGACGTCGCAGGACGTGGTGATCGAGAACGGTACGGTTAAGGCCTACCGCACCAAGCTCAGCCTGTCGTTCAAGTTCGAGGACTGATCCCGTGATCTCGGGCCCGGTTGTTCCCAGGCCGGGCCCGACTGGGGACGCGACAATTAGACTGCAGACGGCTGCCGCCGGTCAGGCATCGCCGAAGGCAGTGTTCGATTCCCTGGCCGCATAGTGTGTAATTCGGGAGAAATCCTTTGGATCTGCAGGCGATCGAGATGTCACCGGAGCTGACGGAGAGCGTAGAGGTTATCCTCGTCGATGACGATCCGGACGTTTTGGCGGGTGTCGGGCAGATGCTCGAGCTTGCCAATTTTTCGGTAACGCCGCTCAGCTCCGGTGGAGACATCCGCAGACGGCTGGCCTCGGAGCGCCTCGGTGTCATCGTCTCGGATATCCGGATGCCTGAGTTCGACGGCCTCTCCCTGCTTGAAGAGGTGCGCTCGATCGACACCGACCTTCCGGTGATCCTGATCACCGGCCATGGCGACGTGCCGATGGCCGTCGAAGCCATGCGCAAGGGTGCCTACGACTTTATCGAGAAGCCGTTTTCCTCGGACCGGCTGATCCAGTCGGTCACGAAGGCGGTCGAGAAGCGCTCGCTCACCAATGAAAACCGGCGCCTGCGCCGGGAGCTCGACAATGCCTCGGGCATCGAGTCGATCCTGCGCGGCCAATCCCCCGCCATCGCGGCCCTACGCCAGCAGGTCCGGCGCTGCGCGGAAGCGGATGTCGATGTCCTCATCTATGGTGAGACCGGCACGGGAAAGGACCTCGTTGCCCGTTGCCTGCACCAATTCAGCCGTCGCAGCAAGGGTCACTTCGTCGCGATCAACTGCGCCGCACTTCCTGAGTCGCTGCTGCAAAGCGAGTTCTTCGGCTATGCCGCCGGAGCCTTCACCGGGGCCGCGAAGCGTCGAACCGGGAAGTTCGAGTACGCTAGCGGCGGGACCGTGTTTCTCGACGAGATCGAAGGCATGCCGCTGCACCTGCAGGCCGAGCTGCTCCGCGTGCTGGAGAACCGCTCGATCGTCCGGCTCGGCGAGAACGAAGAGATTCCAATCGACATCAGGGTTGTCTCGGCGGCGAAAACCGACCTCTCCCAGGCCGTTGAAAACGGTACCTTCCGCGCCGATCTGTTCTATCGGCTGAACGTCCTTTCCATGTCCATTCCGCCGCTCCGGGAGCGCTTGGAAGACATCCCGCTACTGTTTCAGCACTTCGTGCGCAGCATCTTGGGGCAGGGCGACGAGCCGCCGCCGCTTGCGCCGCAACTGCTCAACGCGCTGATAACCCACAGCTGGCCTGGCAACGTACGTCAGTTGCAGGCTGCCGCCACCCGACATGCCCTCGGCTTCCCGATCGAGGTCGACCCGGAAGAGCTGAACAGCGGCTCGATCGCGACAAGCGGCACGCTCGACGAGATTGTCGCGCGGCTGGAACGGCACGTCATCCGTTCGGCGCTGGTCTCGGCCGACGGCAATGTTGAGCAGGCATCGCGCCTGATCGGCGTGCCCAAGCGGACGCTCTACCATAAAATCAAGTCCCTTGGGATCGAGAAACCATGAGGTCGGTAGAGCGCAATCCCGACGAGCTGGGCCACGCCGTGAAGAAGGCCGTCTGATCCATGGGATTGGAACTAGCGCATCAGGAAACCGGCAGCGGGCCGCCGCTGGTGATCCTGCATGGGCTGTTCGGATCAGGCCGGAACTGGACTCGCGTAGCTCGCCAGCTCGGCGAGGCCTGGCGCGTCTACGCTATCGACCTGCGCAACCATGGCGACTCGCCCTGGACGGCCGAGATGAGCTATCCGGCTATGGCAGACGACGTGCGTGCCTTTCTCGACCAACAGGGCCTCGAACAGGTTTCCCTTGTGGGCCACAGCATGGGCGGCAAGACGGCCATGACCCTTGCTCTCTTGCATCCGGACCGGGTCAAGGACTTGATCGTGGTCGACATCGCGCCCAGCGCCTACGAGATGACCCTTCAGGCTTATGTCGATGCCATGCAAGCGCTCGATCTGGACAGTATGAGCCGCCGGGCGGAGGCGGATGCCGGGCTGCAGATCGCGGTGCCGGACCCTGTGATCCGCGGTTTCCTTTTGCAGAACCTGATCGCCAAGGAAGGCCAGTTCGCCTGGCGCCTCAACCTGGCAGCGCTTGCTGCCGGCATGGCGGCGATCAGCGCCTTCCCGGACGAACTTTCGGAGCGGGTCTACACTGGCCGGTCGCTGTTCCTTGGTGGAGGCCTATCCGACTACATTCGTCCCAAGCATCACGCGGACATCCGACGGCTCTTCCCGCAGGCCAGCATCGAGATGGTCCCAGGCGTCGGGCACTGGATCCACGCCGAGGCGCCGGAGGCTTTCCTGGCGCAACTGGATGCCTTTCTCGGCAATACGGTCGGCCAGGAGGGTGGGCAATGACGGCATTGTCATCAATTCCCGCTTACGTCCTCAACCGGATCGACCGGGACTGCAGTAATTGACCATCCGAAGGGAGGATGCCATGACCAGGTCAGAGCCGCCGGGCGGCTTTCCCGATCAGGCCGAGATGGCGGCCAAATGGACCGCCCTGGCGGAGAAGAGCCAGCGCGTCGTGCAGGCTTTTACCGAGCGGCAGACCGAGGACAAGGGATTCTCGATCGTCGATGCGCAGAGCGTGAGCCGCGCCTTCATGGACTTGATGACCAAGATGGCGAGCGACCCGGTGAAGCTGGCCGAAGCGCAGATGCGGCTCTGGCAGGACAGCATGCAGCTCTGGCAGGCCATGGCGCAGCGCATGATGGGGCAGGAGGTCGTCCCCGTCGCCGAACCGGAGAAGGGCGACCGGCGCTTCAAGGACCAGGCCTGGAATGAGGAGCTAGCCTTCGACTATATCAAGCAGTCCTACTTGCTGACCTCGCGCTGGGTGCGGTCGGCCGTGGGCGAGGTCGAAGGACTCGATCCGAAGGAGAAGGAGAAGGTCGACTTCTACACGCGGCAGTTCGTGAGCGCTCTCTCGCCGAGCAACTTCGCGATGACCAACCCGGCGGTCCTCAAGAAGACCACCAAGAGCGGCGGCGAGAACCTGCTGAACGGCCTGGAGAACCTGCTGGCCGATCTCGAACGCGGTCAGGGGCGGCTGAAGATCTCCATGACCGACGAGGCGGCCTTCGAGGTTGGCAAGAACGTGGCCGCTTCGCCCGGAAAGGTCGTCTTCCAGAACGAGCTCATGCAGCTCATCCAGTACGCGCCGACGACCGAGAAGGTGCACAAGCGGCCGCTGCTTTTCGTCCCGCCCTGGATCAACAAGTTCTACGTCATGGACCTGCAGCCCAAGAACAGCCTGATCAAATGGGTGGTGGACCAGGGTCACACCTTGTTCGTCATCTCCTGGGTTAACCCGCGCAAGGAGCTGTCGCACAAGGACTTCGTGGATTACATGCGCGAGGGCCCGTTGGCTGCGCTCGAGGCCGTGGAGCAGGCGACCGGCGAGCGCGAGGTCAACGTGCTCGGCTTCTGCATCGGCGGCATTCTGATGATCGCGACCGTGGCCTATCTGGCGGCCAAGGGCGACACGCGGGTCAACTCGGCGACCTTTCTGGCCACCATGGTCGATTTTCAGGAGGTCGGCGAGGTCTCGGTCTTCATCGACGAGGAGCAGCTCAAGTCGCTGGAAGCCCATGTCGGCGAGAAAGGCTATCTCGAAGGCCATCACATGGCTGACATGTTCAACATGATGCGCGAGAACGACCTGATCTGGTCCTTCGTCGTGAACAACTACCTCATGGGCCGCGACCCCATGCCCTTCGACATGCTCTACTGGAACTCGGATTCGACCCGCCTGCCGGCCACCATGCTGGTCACCTACCTGAATAAGATTTACCGCGACAACGGGCTCATGAAGCCCGGCCATCTGGTGCTGGACGGCGAGCCGATCGATATCGGTAAGATCAAGACGCCCACCTACGTCCTCTGCACCAAGGAGGACCACATCGCGCCCTGGGTCTCCAGCTATCCCATGACCAAACGCTTCGCCGGTCCGGTACGCTTCGTGCTCGCCGGTTCGGGCCATATCGCCGGGGTAATCAATCCGCCGGTGGCCAACAAGTACTGCTACTGGACCAGCACTAAGACCCCGGCCACACCAGCCGAGTGGTTCGACGGCGCCGAACGGCACGAAGGCTCTTGGTGGCCTGACTGGGGCAAGTGGCTCGCCCGCAAGGGCGGGCCCAAGGTCGCGGCGCGCGTGCCGGGCGACGGCAAGCTCAAGCCGATCGAGGACGCGCCGGGCTCCTACGTGAAGGTGCGGCTTTCGGAGTAGGCGGCCGCCCCGTCAAAGGTCGAGCTTCAGGCGCCCCGTCTTTGCTCGGGAGCAGCAGACCGTCATGAGTTTGTTCGAGGCCTGCTCGTCGTCGGTCAGTACGATGTCCCGGTGATCCGGGACGCCTTCCAGCACATCGGTCAGGCAGGAGCCGCAATAGCCTTCCTCGCAGAGCCGCGGCACGTCGATGTCGTTGGCGAGTAGCACCTCAAGGATCGTCTGGTCGGCCGGGATCTCCAGGACCTGGCCGCTGCTGGCAATTTCGACTTCGAAGCTGCTATCGCCCTCCTGGTGAAGCTCTTCCGCGGCCTCGGCGGTAAAGGCCTCGAAATGGACCGTGTCGGACGGCCAGTGGGACGCGGCGTCGCGTACCCCTTTGATCAGGCCGGGGGGACCGCAGACATAGACATGCAGGCCCTCGCTGTGCTCGGCGAGGAGGGCGGCCGCGTCGAGCCCCTTGCTGGGATCGCCGCCGTCATGGACGAAGGTCACCTGGCCGGCGGAAGCGTTCTGCTCCAGGTCGGCGCGAAAGGCGGTCATTTCCGGGCTGCGGGTACAGTAGTAGAGGTGGAAGTCGGCGCCTGTCCGGCTCAGGTCGTGCACCATGGCGCGCATGGGCGTGATCCCGATGCCGCCGGCGATCAAGAGATGCCGCTTGCCGTCGGCCGCAAGGGGAAATTGATTCTGCGGCGAGCTGATCTTGATCGTCTGGCCTTCGACCAGGGCGTCGTGCATGTGGATCGAGCCGCCGCGGCTAGCCGGATCGCGCAGCACGGCGATCACATAGCGGTGGCGCTCTTGCGGATCGTTGGCCAGGGAGTACTGCCGGTCGAGGCCCTGCCCGAGCTGCACGATGACGTGCGCCCCCGCCGTGAAGGGCGGCAGTTGCCCGCCCTGCAGGTCGACCAGCTCGAAGAGCTTGATCCCGTCCGCCTCCTCGACGATACGCGCGACCCGAACCTCGAGGCTCTCCGAAGTCATGCCGTTCACCGGCTCCCACAGTCTGCGTCTGTCACTCGGGAGACGATGGGGTCACCGCCCCTTTGGTGCAAGAGCAATCGCTACCTCAATCCCGGTCGGCGCGAGCTCAAGCCTTGTCCGGGCTCGCCGTCTGAACAGTGGTCATTGCCTGGAGGGCGGCGACGATCTTGGCGTCGCGCTCGGCCGCCAGGGCGCGGAAATCACGGCCTGCTTCCTCCTCCCGGACGCCCTCGGCGAGGGCGCGGCCGACCTCGGGGGTCAAAGTTGGCTGGCCGAGGCTGTCCCACCAGGTGTGGAAGGACTCCCGATAGCGCTCGCAAAACATGTCCATGCCCTGGCCGCCGCTGCCTAGGCTGAAGAGCATGTGCGGCCCCATGACCGACCAGCGCAGGCCGGGCCCGGCCCAGACTGCTTTGTCCACGTCCTCGACGCTGGCAACGCCCTCGACCACCAGGTTGATGGCCTCGCGCCAGAGGGCGGCCTGCAGGCGGTTTGCGACATGACCGGGTACCTCCTTGTTGAGCCGGATCGTGACCTTGCCACAGGCCCGGTAGAAGGCCTCGGCCACATCGAGCAGAGCCGGGTCGCTGTGCTCGTTGCCGTACAGTTCGACCAGCGGAATGAGGTGCGGCGGATTGAAAGGATGACCGAGGACCAGGCGGCTCGGGTCTTTCCAGCCTTTCTGCATGTCGCTCAAAAGGAGGCCCGAGGCGCTGGTCGAGACTATCGCTCCAGGCGCCAAGGCAGGCTCGATCAGGCCGTAGATCTCCTGCTTGATGGCGAGCTGTTCCGGCACGCTTTCCTGGACGAATTGGGCCCGCCGTACGGCCTCGGCCGGCTTATCGAAGAAGCTGAGTTTGGCTGCCACGCCCGGTTTGACGAGGCCGAGGGTCTCCAGCGCCGGCCATGCAGTCTCGACAAAGTCGCGGACATAGCGTTCCGCTTCGGGGGAGGGATCATGGATATCGACGTCGAGTCCGGCCGCTGCAAAAAGCGCGGTCCAGCTCGCACCGATGGTGCCGGCGCCGATGATGGCGACGGTTTCGATCCCGGGGTCCGATCCGTTGTTTGAGGTCATGGCAGTTTCCCTTTGCCGTACACCGCCAGTCAAAACAGCTCGGGCTGAAGCGGCGAGGCAGCGGTCAGTCCTCCGTCCACCACATAGACCTGCCCGGTAGCGAAGGCGGCCTCGTCCGAGGCGAGCCAAACTGCCATCGCGGCAATGTCGCCGCCCTCGCCAAAGCGCCCGGCCGGGTGGCGGGCGAGGGCATCCGTTTTGGCAGCCTGAGGGTTGTTGGCAAGCTCGAAGGCGGAGGTCGCCATCTCCGTCATGATCCAACCCGGCGCGATAGCGTTGCAGCGGATGCCTTGCGCGCCGTGATCGACGGCGATCGAGCGGGTCAGCCCGTGCACGAAGGCCTTCGAGGCGTTGTAGAGCGCCATCGAGGGATCGGCCGCGCGAGCGCTGATCGAGCCGATATTGACGATGCCGCCGCCGCCACCGGCCGCCATCACCGGGATGAAAGCCCGGCAGCAAAGAAAGACACCCTTGGCGTTGGCGCCCATCAGCAGGTCCCAATCCTCCTCGGTACTATCGACGACGCTCTTCTCGATCTGCAGGCCGGCGTTGTTGACCAAGATATCGACTTTGCCGAAGGCGCTAACGGCGGCCTCCGCGAGGCGCGCCACGTCGGCGGACGAGGAGACATCGACGGTCTCGTAGTTGACCGCCTCGGGCAGATCCTCCGGCCGACCACCCCGGCCGCAGGTCATCATGTCCGCACCCTCGGCGAGGAAACGCTCGACGATCGCCCGGCCGATGCCGCGGCTTCCACCTGTCACGACGGCGGCCTTGCCCGAGAGCCGTCCAGTGATCATCCCGTCCGATCCCCTAGAAGCCGACCAGATCGCCGCCCTTGAGGCCCAGGCGTTCGCGCGCTTCCTTCGGCGTCGCGACGGTGAGCGATAGGTCCTCGACGATGCGGCGAATCTTGGTCACCTGTTCGGCGTTGCTCTTGGCCAGCTGGCCCTTGGCGATATAAAGGCTGTCCTCCAGCCCGACGCGCAGGTTGCCGCCCAGAATGGCCGCTTGCGTGCAGAAGCCCATCTGATGTCGGCCGGCGGCCAGCACCGACCACTCGTAGTCGTCCCCAAACAGCCGCTCGGCCACCTTGTGCATGTGCATCAGATTGTCCGGCTCGGCGCCGACGCCGCCGAGGATGCCGTAGATCATCTGTACGAAGAAGGGCGGCTTGACCATGCCCTTATCGACAAACCAGGCGAGGTTGTAGAGATGGCCCAGGTCGTAGCATTCGAACTCGAACTTGGTGCCGTGGGTTTCGCCCAGCTCGCGCAGGATGTACTCGATGCTCTTGAAGGTGTTCGGGAAGATGAAGTCCTTGGTCATCTCCAGGAAGGCCGGCTCCCAATCGTGCTTCCACTCGCTGTATTTCTCGAGCATGGGAAAGATGCCGAAGTTCATCGATCCCATGTTGAGCGAGGCCATCTCGGGCTTGGCCCGCATGGCGGCGGCCAGCCGTTCGTCGATAGTCATGCCGAGGCCGCCGCCGGTCGAGACGTTCACCACGGCATCGGTCGACTGCTTGATCACCGGCAGGAACTGCATGAAGGTTTCGGGCCGGGGATCGGGCTTGCCGGTCTCGGGATCGCGCGCGTGCAGGTGGATAATCGAGGCGCCGGCCTCGGCCGCCTCGATTGCAGCCGTGGCTATCTCCCTGGGCGTGATCGGCAGGTAGGGCGACATGGTGGGTGTGTGAATGCCGCCGGTCGCCGCACAGGTGATGATGACCGATTTCGCCATGAGCTAGAGCCTCATCTGTTGCACTTGCGCGGTCAGGCCGCCGTCGAGCACCCAGAGCTGGCCGCTGGCATAGGCCGCCTCGTCGCTGGCAAGCCAGTTGACCAGGCCAGCGACGTCCTCCGGCGTGCCGTAGCGGCGCAGCGGATGAATATCGCGCACCTTCTGCTGCAGGCTCTCGATGTCGCCGGCCGAGCCGAAGAAGCTCTGCAGCATCGGCGTGTCCACGAAGCCGGGGCAGATCGCGTTCACCCGGATGTTCTCCGGCCCGTAGTCGCAGGCCATGGCCTTGGTCAGGGCATGGACCGCGCCCTTGGTCGCACAGTAGGCCGCCAGGCCCGGGTCGGCGATGAAGCCGTCGTAGGAGCCAAAGTTGATGATCGAGCCGCTGCCGGCCTTGCGGATCAAAGGCAGCAGCGCCTTGCTGACCAGGAAGGTGCCGGTGACGTTGATGGCGAAGATCCCGTTCCAGTCTTCGAGGCTGGTCTCCTCGATGGTCTTCTCGATCTCGATGGCGGCCGCGTTGACCAGGATATCGAGCCGGCCGTGCTCGGCCTCGAGGCTGGAGGCAAGAGCCTGGCAGGCCGCCTCGTCCGTCACATCCAGCACCTGGTAGCTGACATGTTTGGGAAGCTCGCCATCGCCCTGCGCAATGTCGGCGGCAATGACCTTGGCGCCCTCGCGGGCAAAGCGGGCGCAAATGGCCTGGCCGATTCCGCCGCGTCCACCAGTCACGACAGCGACTTTGCCCTCTAGGCGCTTATTGACCATCGGTCATTCCGGGCCGTGCGTCACGCAACGCAGCGCGCGTAGGCATCGATGACCAAGCCGTGGAAGTGATGGACGGCGTGCTCGCTTTTGCCGGAGCCGGTCGGGTCGTGCACGATCCGGCCGTGGTCGAAGGCCGGTGTCGCCATGCCGCGTTGGACGCTCTCGACAATATCGATATCCTCTTGTTGCAGGACGTCCTTGATGTAGGCGATGGCCTCTTGCTCCTGCTCTGTCGGCTCGGCGGTCTCGAAGAAGAAGTCGTAGGTCTCGAAGGTCCGGTCCGGCGCCACCGGCACGATGTGCATGACCAGGAAGTTGCCCCGGCCCGGATAGCGCATCAAGCAGCTGTTGGGCCAGAGCCACCAGACCGCGTGGTCGTCCACCGTGGCGCCATCCGTGCTGTAGGCCGTGTTCGATCCCTTGCTGGCCTTCGCCATGTGGCTCGAATAGATACCGTGGGTGGTGACCTTGTAGCTGTCCATGTCGAGCAGGGTGCAGAAGTCCTTGTGCGCCACCGGGCAGTGGTAGCACTCCAGGAAGTTGTCGACGATGTTCTTCCAGTTCGACTTGATATCGAAGGTCAGGCGGTGGGCGAAGGTCAGCTGGTCCAGGTCCGGCGCGAAGGTCGTAATCTCCTTGGCCAGATCGCCGGACTGCTCAGCCAGGCTCGGGGCCGTGGGGTCCAGGTTGACGTAGACGAAGCTGCAGAAGACCTCGACCTGAACTGGCTCCAGGCAGATGTCGGCCGTATCGAAATCCGTCAGGGCCGCAGTGTTCGGCGCGTTGCGCAAGCGGCCCTCCAGGTCGTAGCTCCAGGCGTGGTAGGGGCAAACGATCATCCGCGTCTTGCCGGTGCCCTTCAGCAGTTCGTGGGCGCGGTGCTTGCAGACGTTGTAGAAGGCGCGCAGCGTGCCGCTGCCGTCGCGGACGATAGCAATGCTACGGCCCTGCACCTCGGCGACGGTGTATGAGCCTGGCTCGCGCAACCGCTCCACATGGCAGACCCACTGCCAGGAGCGGTAGAAGATCGCCTCGCGCTCGATCTCGAGAAAGCGTGCGTCAGTATAGCTCTGCGCGCCGAGCGAGCTGGACTTGGCGGGATCGCGGTCATAGCCCCGCGTGAGCTCGGTCAGTTCGTCTGCCGTCAACATCGCGGTCATTGCAGCCTCCCCGGTGTAGAAGCGCGCGGACTTCAGCGGCCTAAGGTACGCAGGGCCTTTTGCCGCTATCGCCCTGTGCCAACGACTTTACGTGCCAGCGATTTTGCTGCCGAAGCCGATGCTTCAGGCGTGAAGTTTCCGCCGTAAATCGGTAATAATCAGCCAAGTTCCACGAAGCTGAGTTGCCGGGGTTCGGAGCCAGTCCGCCATGACGACCACCTTACCAGGTGATGCCAATCGCATCGCTGTCCTGCTGCTGCCGAACTTCAACGCCTTGGCGACCATGGCGCTGATTGATCCCTTTCGGGCAGCCAACTACCTGCGCGGCCCCGATCTGCCACCCGAATTGCAGTACCGCTGGCAATTCCTGACTCTGGGAGAGCCCGACGACCTGGCGGCGAGCAATGGCCTGGCCGTTGCGGCCAGTCCCTTTCAAGCGGCCAGGGATTAGGTTTTCGATATGGTCTTTGTCTGTGCCAGCTGGGCGCCGGAGCGCTATCGGGACAGGGCGCTCTTCGCCTGGCTCCGTTGGCAGCAGAGCCAGGGCGCGGTGCTGGGAGGGGTGGATACGGGCGCCTTCCTATTGGGCTTTGCGGGGTTACTGGATGGCTATGCGGCGACGGTGCACTACGAGCACCTGGCGGCCTTCGAGGAGCTGTTTCCAATGGTGCGCGTCGCCAACGCCCTCTACGTCATCGACCGCAAGCGGCTGACCAGCTGCGGCGGCCTTGCCGCGAGCGACATGGCACTCGCCATCGTCCGCGATCAGCACGGCTCCGACCTGGCCAATGCCAGTGCGCGCTACATCTTTCAGGAACGGCTCCGGTCTTCGGGCGAGGCGCAGATCCCGTCGCTCACCGAACCGGTCGGCCGGGCCGTTCCCATCGCATTGCGCAAGGCTATTGCGCTTATGGAACAGGCGCTGGAGGAGCCATGGTCCATGGCCGAGATCGCGGCGGAGGCCGGGCTATCGCAGCGTCAGCTGCAGCGGCTCTTTCAGAGACACACCGGCGTCGCACCGCTGCGCTATTACCTGGACCTGCGGCTCGACCGGGCGCGCGGCATGGTGACGCAGACCGATTTGTCGGTTCTGGAGATCTCTGCCGCCTGCGGCTTCTCGTCGCCGGAATACCTGACCAAGTGCTATCGCGAGCGCTTCGCCATCACCCCGACCGAGGATCGCGTGGTCGGGCGCGTGCCCTTCCAGTTCCGTAGCTTCCCCAACTTTGCCCTCCGCGCGCCTAGTACTCGGTTGCACAGTTCCGCGCCACGGGCGCGGAGCGCGCAACCGAGTACAAAACTTTGAATCGGTACTGGGAATGCGACGAGCCGAGGCTGAGTTGCAAGCCAGCGGCCCCCTTGGCAAGCTTCGAGTCCTGTCCGAGCGTCGCCGCGGAGTGGTTACGAGGCAGGCCACGGAAACCCCAAGGGAGAGATGCAACCATGATCGAGAACCCGGTAGCCTGGCCGAACGGCGCACGCTGTGCCGTCGCCTTCACTTTCGATATGGATGCCGACAGCTTCCTGCATCTCGCCCATCCGAAGGACGCCCATCGGCGCATCTCGGTTCTCTCGCAACTGCGCTACGGACCCAACGTGGCGGTGCCCCGCATTCTTGAGCTTTACCGCCGCTACGGCATGAAGCAGACCTTCTATGTGCCGGCCTGGTGTATCGAGCAATACCCCGCCGCCGTCGAGGCCATGGTCGCCGGCGGCCACGAGGTCGCCCATCACGGCTACATTCACGAGCACCCGAATGAGATGTCGCGCGAGCAGGAGCGCCATTGGCTGCGCCGCGGCATCGAGATCATCGAGCGGCACACGGGACAGCGGCCGCGCGGCTTTCGCGCACCGCTCTACAACTTCTCGGAGCACACGCTCGACCTGCTGCTGGAGGAGGGCTTCCTCTACGACGCCTCGCTGATGGGCGACGACGTACCCTATCTCCTCGCCAACGAGCGCGGCGACCTGGTCGAGCTGCCGAGCCACTGGGGTATGGATGACTGGCCGCCCTACGTGCACATGATGGACATCGACTACATGATGTCGATCAAGTCGCCGCAGGAAGCCATCGCCGGCTTCCGCGAGGAGTTCGACGCCATGTGGGACTACGGCGGGCTCTGGGTCGCCGTCTGGCATCCCTTCGTCTCCGGCCGGCTGGCCCGCTTGCGCGCGGTCGAGGGCTTGATCCGCTATATGCAAGACAAGGGTCAGGTCTGGTTCGCTCGCATGGAGGATATCGCCACCCATCTGCGCGCCGAGGTCGAAGCCGGCCGCTACCAGCCCCGCGTGGAGCGGCTGCCGTACTACGACGGGCCGATTGCCCTGGAGGCGGCAGCAGAATAGCCGGGCGGTACGGCAGCGACGCAAGTCTAAGGAGAGGGCCAGGGGATGAGTGAGTCCGGCCGAACCATAGCCCTGATCGGCGCACCGACGGATATCGGCGCCGGGCACCGCGGCGGATCGATGGGGCCGGAGGCGCTGCGCGTCGCCGGCATCGAGGTGGCCTTGCGCCGCCTCGGAAACGAGGTCGTCGACCTGGGCAACCTGTCGGGACCGGCGAATCCGGAAGCCGCGCCGGTGGAAGGTTACCGCCATCTCGAAGAGACTGCGGACTGGTGCGGGAAGGTACGCAATGCCGTCTACGATGCGTTGAGTGGAGGCCAACTGCCTATTCTGCTCGGCGGCGACCATTCCCTGGCGATCGGCTCGATCGCCGGCATCGCCCGGTACTGTGCCGAGCAGGAGGTCGCTCTCTCGGTTCTCTGGCTCGATGCCCATGCCGATTTCAACACACCGGACACCACACCCTCGGGCAACATCCACGGCATGCCGGTCGCGGTGGTCGCCGGCCATGGTCCACCGGCACTGACCAGCCTGGGGCACGCGAGACCCATGCTCGATGCCTCGCACATCATTCAGCTAGGGATCCGTTCCGTGGATCGCGTCGAGAAGCAGCTCGTGATCCAGAGCGGCCTCGAGGTGCACGATATGCGGCGGATCGACGAGAACGGAATGCGGCGAACCATGGAGCACATCCTCGAGCGGCTGGCGCGGATCGGCGGCCATCTGCACGTCAGCTTCGACGTCGATTTCCTCGATCCCTCCATCGCACCGGGCGTCGGCACCACGGTGCCCGGCGGGCCGACCTATCGGGAGGCTCAGCTTTGCATGGAGATGATCTATGATTCGGGGTTCATGCGTTCGCTCGACATCATGGAGCTGAACCCGGCCTACGATGACCGAAACAAGACCGGCGAGCTGGTGATCGAGCTGGTCGAAAGCCTGTTCGGCGAGCAGATCTTGAGCCGCCATCACAGCGGCTTGTAGGTAAGCGGACGGCGGCCTGCCCGGTGCGCAGGCGGACAAGGATTTAAACAATGGCAGAAGCATTACGGGCGGCGCAGGACTTGATCGAGATCGAGTCCCGGCTCGGCGCCCACAACTACCATCCACTCGACGTTGTTCTCACCCGCGGCGAGGGTGTCTGGGTGTGGGACGTCGACGGCAGGCGCTACATGGACTGCCTCTCGGCCTACTCGGCGGTGAACCAGGGGCACTGCCATCCGAAGATCCACGCCGCCCTGGTTGAGCAGGCGAGCCGCATCCCGCTCACTTCGCGGGCTTTCCGCAACGACCAGCTTCCGCTCTTCTACGAGGAGATCTGCGCGCTCACCAACTCGCATAAGGTCCTGCCCATGAACAGCGGCGCCGAGGCCGTCGAAACGGCGATCAAGGCGGTGCGCAAGTGGGGCTACGAGGTCAAGGGCGTGCCAAAGGACCAGGCAGAGGTGATCGTCTGCGAGGACGGCTTCCACGGCCGCACCATCACCATCGTCGGCTTCAGCACGGATGCGAAGGCGCGCAGCGGTTTCGGACCCTTCGCGCCCGGCTTCAAGATCATTCCCTTCGGCGACGCCGAGGCGCTGGAACAGGCGATCACGCCGAACACCGTCGGCTTCCTGGTCGAACCAATCCAGGGCGAGGCCGGCGTGATCATCCCGCCGGACGGCTATCTGAGGCGCATCCGCGAGATCTGCACGCAGCACAACGTCATGCTGATCCTTGACGAGATCCAGACCGGGCTGGGGCGCACCGGCCGGTTGCTGGCCGAAGCCTACGAGGGCATCGAGGCCGACGTGACACTGATCGGCAAGGCCCTGACGGGCGGCTTCTATCCTATGTCGGCCGTGCTCTCCAACCGAGAGGTTCTGGGCGTGCTTCAGCCCGGCGAGCATGGCAGCACTTTCGGCGGCAACCCGCTGGCCTGTGCCGTCGGCCGGGCAGCGCTTCGGGTTCTGGTCGAGGAGGGCTTGATCGAGAACGCGGCCGATCAGGGCGCCTACTTCCTCGAGGAGCTGACCAAGCTGCGCACCAATCAGGTCAAGGACGTGCGCGGGCGCGGCTTGATGATCGCCGTCGAATTCCATCCGGAGGTCGGCGGCGCCCGGCGTTTCAGCGAGGCGCTGAAGGACGCCGGCTTGCTCTGCAAGGAGACCCACCAAGACACGATCCGCTTCTCGCCGCCTCTGGTGATCGACCGCGATCAGGTCGACTGGGCCCTGGAAACCATCGAAACGGTGCTGCGTGCCGGTTGAGCGCCTGGCCGGATAGGCTGACTCTTCAGATCAGACTCGCCTTGTCAAAGAAGCCTGTCGTCAGGGACGCCAGAGCGTCCGGCTTCTCGATGCAGGGCAGGTGGCCGGCGCCCTCGATCACCTCGAAGCCGGCGCCCGGAATGAGCGCGGCCAGGCTGCGCACCAGATCGGGCGGGGTGGAACCGTCCTCCGAGCCGCCGACGCAGAGCGTAGGGACCGAGATCGCCTGGGCCGCCGCGGTCAGGTCCGTGTCGCGGATGGCGGCAGAGGTAGCGAGATAGCCCTCCGCCGGCGTGCGCGTCAGCATGTGGCGCCAGCCGGCAAGCTCCTGCGCTCTTTCGGTATGGAAGGCGCGAGAGAACCAGCGCTCCAGAGTTGCTTCCGAGATGGCCGCGATGCCGCCCTCGCGGACCGCCGCGATGCGTTCGTTCCAGATCTCCGGCGTGGCGATCTTGTGCGCCGTGTTGCAGAGCACCAGCGCCTTCACGAGGTCGGGACGGGCGGCCGACAGGCCCTGCGCGATCATGCCGCCGACCGAAAGCCCGACAACGATTGCCGGGCCGATACCCAGATGATCGAGTAGAGCCGCCAAGTCGGCGATGTGGTCGTCCAGTTTGTAGGGTCCGGGCGGTGCATCGGATAAGCCGTGGCCCCGCTTGTCGTAGCGCACCAGTCGAAACCGAGGGCCGATCAGGCCGGCCAGGCGGTCCCAGATGCGGTAGTCCGTGCCCAGGGAGTTGGAGAAGACGAGGGTGGGCGCAATCTCTATGGTCCCGTCGGGCTCATCGACCCGGTGGTGCAGAACGATGCCGTTTGCCGTTGCGAAGCGCATGCTGCTGTCCGCTCCTGCCTGTCCGGTAGGGTGATCGTCGCTACTTTGGCCGAGTGGCCGAACGGCTGCACGGCCTTTTTGGTGATGTCTTTTCCGGCTCTCGATGCCTAATGTGGCCGCCGGCTGGGGACTGGGTCTGACCAGCTTGGCTGCTTGGGTCTTTGACAAGGGGAGGGGTCATGAATCCGCTGTTTCGACTGGGGGCGGCGCTGGTTGCGGCGACGGTCTGCGGCGCCACGTTTTGGGGTGCGGCGGGGGCCGCCGACGTGACCCTGACCGTGCACCATTTCCTCAGCCCGAAGTCTGAGACACATAAATCCTTCATCGAGCCCTGGGCCCGGCGCGTCGAGGAGCAGTCGGGCGGCCGCATCGCGATCGAGATCTTCCCCGCCATGGCGATGGGCGGCAAGCCGCCGGAGCTCTACCGCCAGGTGCGCGACGGTGCGGCCGACATCGTCTGGACCCTGATCGGCTACACACCCGGCGTCTTCCCGCGTTCCGAGGTCTTCGAGCTGCCGACCGTGCATGACGGCAGCGCGCGGGCGACCAACCTGGCGATCCAGGACCATTTCGAGCTCATCGCCGAGGACTACGAGGACCTCCGGCCGATTTTGGTGCATGTCCATGCCGGCAACGCGCTCCATATGCGCGACCGGCCGGTTCGTTCGGTCGCCGACGTGAAAGGCTTGAAGCTGCGTACCCCCTCGCGCACCGGGGCCTGGATGATCGAGGCCTGGGGGGCGGAGCCCGTGGGCATGCCGGTGCCGGCACTGCCACAGGCGCTCTCGAAGGGCGCGGTCGACGGCGCCCTGGTGCCCTTCGAGATCACGCTGCCCCTCAAGCTGCCAGACCTAACCGGCTATTCGATCGAGGGGGCGCTGGGCGCCCGCTTTGGCACCTCGGTCTTCCTCTATGCGATGAACAAGGCGCGCTACGAGAGTCTGCCCGACGACCTCAAGGCGGTGATCGATGCGAACAGCGGGCCGGCCATCGCAGAGGAGATCGGCCAGCTGTGGGATTCCATCGAGGCGCCGGGCAAGGCTGCTCAGGAAAGCTCCGGCGGCGAGCTCATCGTGCTCGAGGCCGATGCCAAGGCCGGGTTCGATCGCCTGGGAGAGACGGTCGTCACGCGCTGGATCGAGGACGTCGGGACGAAGGGCATCGACGGCCGCGCCCTGGTCGAGGCTGCCCGCGCCGCCGTGGCGAAGCACGCCGCTGCGCAGTAGCGCTTCGCGACAAGGGCGCGCCAAAGAGAGGATCGTCGGAGAGCCCCCATGCGCAGCCTGCTTGAAAAGCTCGCTGTCGGTTGCGCCCTGCTGGGCGGCCTGATCCTGCTTGCAATCGTCCTGGTCACGGCGGTCAATGCCGCGGCCTTCGGCCTCAACCGGATAGCCCGCCTCTTCGGCGGGACAGTCTCGGGGTTGTCCGGCTACGAAGACTTCGTCCGCCTGGCGGTCGGCGCCGCAGCCTTGCTGTTCTTTCCCTATTGCCAGCTCCAACGCGGCCATCTCGCGGTCGACTTTCTCGTCGACAAGATGGCGCCGCTTGCGCGCCGGGCCCTCGACGGTTTGTCGCTCTTGGGGATCGCGGCCTTGGCCCTGTTTCTGGCCTATTGGATGGCCCTCGGCATGGCGGAGACCCGTGCCGACGGTGCCCTCTCTCGGGTGCTCGGCTGGCCGGAATGGCCGTTCTACCTACCCGGCATCCTGTCGCTCCTGCTCTGGGCCGCCATAGCGCTGTTGCAGCTCTTCGAAACCGACGGCGATGTCCGAGCGTGAGCTGATCGGGCTGGCCGGCCTTGCGGTCCTTTTCCTCCTGCTGGCCGTTCGGGTGCCCGTCGGGCTGGCCATGGTCGCGGTCGGGATCGGCGGCAACTACGTGCTGAGCCTGGCGGCGCCCTATCTGCGCTTCGAGCCCTATCTGAAGCAGTTCAAGACCCTGTTGTGGAACAGCCTGGCCAACTACGAGCTCTCCGTGGTGCCGCTTTTCATACTCATGGGATACCTGGCCGCGCAGGCCAACCTGAGCCGCGATCTTTTCCACGGCATCAACGCGCTGGTAGGGCGTTTTCGCGGCGGCGTGGCGATGGCCGCGGTTGGCGCCTGTGCCGGCTTCGGCGCGGTCTGCGGCTCTTCCTTGGCCACGGCCTCAACCATGGGGCGTGTGGCCCTGCCAGAGCTGCGGCGCATGAACTACGATCCGCGGCTGGCCACCGGCACTCTCGCAGCCGGCGGCGTGCTTGGCATCCTAATTCCACCTTCGGTCGCCCTGGTGATCTACGCAATCATCGTCGAGGCCTCGATCATCGAGATGTTCCAGGCGGCAATCGTCCCCGGCCTGCTCGCGGTTGCCTTTTTCATCGCCGTCATCGCACTGCTGGTTCGCCGCAAGCCGGAGATCGCGCCGCCGGCGGCGCCGATGGCCGCGGCCGAACGACGGCGCGCACTGATCCGCCTGCTGCCCGTGCTGGCCATCTTCGGCGCCATTGTGCTGGGTCTCGGGGCGGGCCTCTTCACGCCGACCCCGGCGGCGGGCGTCGGCGTCTTCGCCATCCTTGCCTATGGCCTGCTGTTGCGCTTCTGGGGCGAGGGGCTCGGCGCTGACGGACTGCGGCATTCGCTGCTGCAGACCGCCGTCACCAGCGGCATGATCTACTTCATCCTGTTCGGCGCCGAAGTGCTGAAGGGCTTCTTCACGCGGGCCGGGCTGCCGGCGGCGATGGCCAACTGGGCCGGCATCAGCGGCCTCGACCCCTGGGCGATACTGATCCTCATGCTCGCGATCCTGATCCTGCTCGGCTGCTTCATGGAATCGCTGGCCATGATCCTGGTCGTCGTGCCGTTCTTCTGGCCGACGCTGATCGATCTCAACGGCGGGGACTGGGTCACGGCCGAGACCGCTGCCTTCGGCATGGACACGGAGGCGCTCAAGATCTGGTTCGGCATCCTGGCGCTGATCGTCGTCGAGCTCGGCCTGATTACGCCGCCGGTCGGGCTCAACGTCTTCATCATCAGCATGGTGGCCCGGGACGTGGCCATGCGGGATGTCTTCCGCGGGGTCGCGCCGTTTTTCGCCGTGGAGATCGCCCGGATCGGCCTGCTGCTGGCGGCGCCGGCCCTTGCGCTTGCCCTGCCGCGCCTGCTTTCCGGCTAGCTGGCAGTCGGGGCGCTGCAAGGGCGTTTTATTTGTGTACGGTTCCTGCTGCTCTCGACCCCCGCCTTAGGATATAGTCACAAGGGCAAGGCCTTGGGGGGCCGCGATGGCTGGGCGCCTTGCGTCGTTGGGCGGGCGACGGAGCAGCGCGAGACCGTCTTGACCCGCCCAGGCTTTCGCCCGTTGCTTGGGGAGGCTAGGCGTGCGCGAAGCAAGAAAGCACCCGTATCTGTCCCGGCTGATGCAGCACTTCGCCGAAGGCCGGATCTGCCGTCGCGAGTTCCTGCGAACCGCGACTTTGCTTGGCCTTTCAGCGGCCGGTGCCTACGGCTTCGTCGGAAGGGTTACAGGCGAGCGTTTCGTAAGTCCTGCGAAGGCGCAAGAGATGCCGAGAGGGCGGCCGGCTGCGCATTGCCATGCCGCTTCACGATGTCGCGAGCCCGCACACCTACGAGTGGGTCGGTCAGCACAACGTGACCCGAAACGTCTGCGAATACCTGACCAAGACCGGCCACGACAATATCACCCAGCCCTACCTGCTCGAGAGCTGGGAGGCGAGCGACGATCTCAAGACATGGACCCTGCACCTGCGGCAGGACGTCACCTGGCACAACGGCCGGGCGTTCACCGCCGACGATGTGATGTGGAACCTGGAGCGGGTGCTTGACGAGAAGACCGGCTCCTCCATGCTCGGTCTGATGAAGGGCTATCTGCTGGAGGAGTACGAGGAGAGCGGCGAGACACGCAGTCGGCTTTGGGACGCCAATGCCATCGAGCGGCTGGATGCCCACCGGGTGCGGCTGAACTGCAAGGTGCCGCAGCTCGCCGTGCCCGAGCACCTCTTTCACTATCCCTTCCACATCCTCGATCCGGAAGAAGGCGGCCGCTTCGGTCCCGGCTCCAATGGCACCGGCGCCTTCGAGCTGGTCGAGATCGAGGTTGAGCGGCGGGCGTTGTTGAAAGCGCGCAAGGGTTACTGGGGCGACGGCCCCCATCTCGAGAGCCTTGAGTTCGTCGATCCGGGCGACGATCCCGCCGCCGCCATCGACTCCCTGGCGGCCAAACGTATCCACGGCCTGCACAGTGTCGATGTCGTTCAGCTCGAAGCCCTGAAGCTTATGCCGCACCTGGTGCTCTACGACGTGCCGACGGCGGACACCGCTGTCGTGCGCGGCAAGGTAGACCGTCCGCCCTTCGACGATCCGCGTGTGCGACGGGCGCTGCGGCTGGCGGTCGATCCGCAGATGACCCGGCAGATCATCCTCGGCGACCTCGGCCTGCCAGCGGAGCACCACCACGTCTGCCCGATCCATCCCGAATACGCGCGGCTTGCCGACACCAAGCGTGACGTCGCGGCGGCCAAGGCGCTGCTGGCCGAGGCCGGCCATGCGGAGGGGCTCGACCTGGGCAAGATCGACTGCAAGTCGTCGCCGAGCTGGGAGTTCAACGCTGTCCAGGCCATGGTCGAGCAGTGGAAGGAGGCGGGCATCCGCTGCCGGGTCAACCTCATGTCGTCCGGCGAGTTCTGGAAGATTTGGGACAGCACCGAATTTGGTTTCACCGAATGGGCTCACCGCCCCCTGGGCGTGATGGTCTTGAGCCTCGGTTACCGCTCGGGCGTGCCGTGGAACGAGTCGAACTACGCAAACCCCGAGTTCGATCGTCTCCTCACCGAAGCCGAGGGCATTCTCAATGCCGGCGAGCGCCGTGATGTCATGGCCAAGATCCAGGCCCTGCTGCAGGAAGACGGCCCGATCGTCCAGCCCATCTGGCACTCGGCCATGACCGTGATGGACAAGCGGGTCAAAGGCTTTCGCATGCACCCGACGCGTTACATCTTCGGCAATGAACTAGCCATCGAGTCGTAGGCGCCGCTGCTCCTTTCTTTGGCGTCCGCAGGTTGCCTGCTTTGAGGAAAGCTTGTCATGTTGCGATTTCTGTCGATCCGCAGCCGGCTCATGTTCGTGTCGCTGCTGCTCGTTGTCTCCCTGATCGTCACCAACTTGGTGTTGGTCAATCAGACCCGCATCCAGAACCAGCTGATCCGTGAGCAGGCCAACAGCATCGATCTGATCGTCAGGGCCGACGCAGCGATCCAGACTTTCGGCAACTTCAAGTACTGGCTAACCGACTTGGCGCTCGGCCAGCTGGTGCTCTCGGAGCAGAAGGCGACGGCCGCGCGCAACCGCTTGAACGTCCAACTTTCCGATCTCGCCGGCGACCTACCCGAGGACGTGGAAGGACTCGCCGAGCAGCTCGACCACCTGCAGGAAGACTCTTTTGCCGCGGCCGAGGCCTATGAACGTGGCGACCGCCTCATCGGCAACGCCATGATGGCCCGCGGGCGCGCCCATATCCTGGCGATCGATTCGCGGCTTTCCGCCCTGGTCGAGCAGCTGCGCAGCGAGGTGCGAAAAGCCGCGGATCAGGCCGTGCCGCGCACCGAGCAGGGCATTTGGGCTGCGATGGCGGTGGTCGTTCTGGTAACCGCCATCGCGGTCGTTTTGACCTTTCTTGTGGTCCATTCGGTGGTCGTGCCGCTACGCCAGATGGTCGGCGTGATCCGGGCGATGAGCGCCGGCCGGATGGACGTGCCTATCCCCGAAGGACAGCGCGACGAAGTGGGCGAGATAGCGCGAGTGCTCTCCCTGTTCCGGGAAAACGTCATCCGACGCGAGCAGGCCGAGCGCACCGAGGCCAGGCTGCGCGAGGTCATCGAGAACATCTCCGAAGGCTTCGGCCTCTATGACGCGGATGACCGCCTCGTGCTGTCCAACCGCCACTACCGCGAGCATCTCTATGAACAGGGCCAGGCCGAGGCTGCCGACCTCATAAAGCCGGGAATGCCGTTCGAGAAGATCCTCCGCGCGACCGCCGAAAGCGGCTTGATCCTCGAGGCGCAGGGCGATCTGGAGGTCTGGATCGAGAAGCGCTTGGAAGCGCATCGCAATCCGAGCGGGCCGCTGGTGCAGCAGCGCAAGAATGGCGTCTGGATGCAAATCAACGAGCACAAGACGGTGGACGGCGGAATCGTTGCCATCTTTACCGATATCAGCGTGGCGAAACGGAACGAAGAAGAGCTGGCGGAACAGACCGCCATCCTGGAAGCCACCCTGGAGAACATGGGCGAAGGCATCGCCATGTTCGATGCCAATCTCGACCTCATCATCTGCAATCAGGTCTACCGGGATCTCTGGAGTTATAGCTCCGACCTCTGCCCGCCCGGAACAGGCCTGGAAGTCCTCTATCGGATCAACGCCGACCGGGGCGAGTTCGAAGGCGCCGAGCCCGAGGCCTGGGTGCGCGACCAAGTCGCCTATGCCGGCCGCTTCGAGCCGCAGGTTCTTGAGCACACTCGCCCTAACGGCGTGGTGATCGAAGTTCGTCGCACGCCGCTTCCGGGTGGCGGTTTCGTCGCCACCTACACCGATGTCAGCGAACGCACGCGCGTCGAGGAGACCCTGCGCGACGCCGTCAATGCCAAGGATTTCGCGCTCACCGAGCTGCAGGCGGTGCTCGATGCGATCGAGTATGGCGTGCTCTTCATGGATGCCGACCTCCGGGTCCGGATCGACAATCGGGCCTACCGTAAGATTTGGGCCATTCCCGCCGATGTGGTCGCCGGCGAGCCGCATGTCCGCGAGCTTATCGAGTACAACCGTGGCAAGGGCTTCTACGATGTCCCGGACGATGCGTGGGACGCCTACGTTGACGGTCGCGTGGCCGATATCGAGAAAGGCCGCGTCGCGCCGACCGAATTTCGGCTGGCAAACGGTAAGATCATTCAATATCAGTGCCTTGTCCTGCCGCACGGCGGCCGCATGCTGACCTACTTCGACATCACCGAGCTGAAGCGCGCGCAGGACGAACTGATCAAGGCGAAAGAGGAGGCCGAGGTCGCGAACCAGGCGAAGAGCCAGTTCCTCGCCAACATGAGCCACGAGCTGCGGACCCCTTTGAACGCGATCATCGGCTATAGCGAGCTGATCGCCGAGGGGACCTACGGCGAGCTGCCCGAGAGGGTCAGCCAGGTGACCGGACGGGTCGAGGTCAATGCCCGGCATCTTCTGAGCATGATCAACGACGTGCTCGATCTGTCAAAGATCGAGGCCGGTCACTTTGAGCTTGTTCTCGACGACTACTCCATGAACGACGTTGTCGACACCGTGGTGACCTCTGTCGAATCGCTGGCGGCGGAGAAGGAGCTGGCACTCACCTCGAAGGTGGCCGCGGATCTACCGATCGGTCGAGGCGACGAGCATCGCATTAGCCAAGTCCTCCTCAATCTGCTCGGCAACGCCATCAAGTTCACCGACGCGGGCGAGGTCTCCGTCGAGGTGTCCCGGCGGAACGGGGAGTTCCTGATCCGTGTCTGCGATACCGGCGCGGGTATCTCGGAGGCCGATCAAGCAGCGATCTTCGAGGAATTCCAACAGACCGACAACTCCAGCACGCGCGAGAAGGGCGGCACTGGCCTCGGCCTGGCGATCGCCAAGCGGATCGTCGAGCTGCACGGCGGCGGGATCTGGGTCGAATCGCAGCCCGGCCAGGGCGCAGTTTTCGCGTTCTCGCTGCCGGTTCGCGTCGAGGCGCAGCAGGAGATCCCATGAGACGCCGCGTTCTGGTGGTCGAGGACCAGAGCGACAACCGGCAGGTCATGTGCGACATGCTGGCCAGCGCCGGCTACGACGTGCTCGAAGCAGTGACCGGCGAGCAGGGCCTCGAACTGGCGCGGACGGAAAAGCCGGACCTGATCCTGATGGACGTGAAGCTGCCGGGCCTCGACGGACTGGAGGTCACGCGCCGCATCAAGTCGATGGCTTCACTGAGTGAAATCCCTGTCATTATCGTGACCTCCTACGCGGCGAGCGACGACAACGTCCGGGCCATCGAGGCCGGCTGCGATGCCTATGTCAGCAAGCCGGTGAGCCCACGCCGTCTCCTGGGGAAAGTCCGCGAGTTTCTGCCGTAGGACTCTGCAAAGGCTGCGGGATGTGCTTGGCCTGGGTCGGAGAACCGTTGACGTTGCGCCGCAAACATCAATTGCCTATCCTCGAAAGCGAGGCGTTGGGGAGCGCAGGTTGTGGAACCGCCGTTGCGGGTAGCAAGGGGGAAGAATGACCCGGGCGGGCCAGTTGACCTTACTCTGGATAGCCCTGGCTGCGATCATCGGCGTCATGGGCTTTTTCATGCTCGAAGCCTGCGGCCTGAGGATTCCCGGCGGGCCCATCCTGATAAGGCTCTGTGAATCGGCGTCGGCCGAACCCGATGCGGCACTGCGCGCCGAGCAGCGGCGCGGTGAGGCCCTAGAGCAGCAGATCGTTCAACTCGAGCGGCGCTTGGCGCAAGCGCCGGACTGCCCGGTCCCAGAGCCAGAACCCGAGCCAGAACCCGAGCCGGAACCTGAGCCAGAGCCAGAACCCGAGCCAGAGCCGGAACCGGAACCTGAGCCAGAACCGGAACCCGAGCCGGTGGACGAGGAGGAGCGGGCAGACGCGGAGCCGCTGCCGGAGTGTCCTCGGCGTCGGCCGGTCGAGGTGTTGCTGGTCCTCGATGCATCGACCAGCATGCGCTTCGATTTCGACCTCGATCCGGCCGTGGAGCGGCGCTATCAGCAGCTCGGCGAGCGCTGGGTGCAGCTTCAGCAGCGGGCGGAGCGAGGCAACCCCTTCGAGATCATCCAGATAACGCAAGAGCTTATGCAGATCACCGCCGAGTCCCGACGGCTCGAGGAGCGGATGATGAACTCGCCGGGCATCGATCGCATCGATGTCGCCAAACAGTCGATGGTTCGCCTCGTCGAACGCACGCCGCCGGATGTCAGCTTCGGCCTGATCAGCTTCAGCACCTGTGGCCGCCCCCAGGATCACGGACGCTACGGGCCCTCGGCTCGGCCGCAGCTTATCCAGCGTATCCGCCGCATCCAGCTGGATAGCGACACGGCCCTGGCCGATGCCCTCGCCCACGCGCCACGGTATGTGACCGGAGGCCGGAGCGAAGAGGAGCCGGTCAATATCGTGCTCTTCTCGGACGGTCAGGATAGCTGCGGCGGTGATCCTTGCGGCCAGGCCCGCCGACTCAAACAACAGTTGCCGCATGCCTTCGTCAACGTGATCGGCATCGGCCGCGAGCTCCAGGTGCAGCGTTGCATCGCAGAGGCGACCGGGGGACTGTTCCTCGAGGCGCGCGACACGGAGCAGCTGGCCGATGCGCTGGAGCGCGCCTCTGGCCAGGACTTGCCGGAGCACTGCCGATGACGCGCATGATGGTGCCGCAAGGGCGTAGGATAGTCCCGGTATGGTCGCAGCAAGAGCGCCGCCGCACCGGGATCCATTGGGAGATCGGGCAATGACCGACCAACCGAACGACACAGCAGGCACACCGCCCCCGGGGCCGCCACCTGGGCAACCTCCTGGATCGCCACCGGAACCGCCCGCGGGCGAGGTTCAAGAGGTGCGCCGCGGCCGGCCCTGGCTGCCGGTCCTGATCGCCTGTCTTGTTGCCGGGCTGGCGCTCATCCTGTTGCTGATCCCCGGCGTGCTGCTCTATCCGGAGAGCGAGGCGCGCAGCGTCGACAGCGGTGAACTTCTAGACATCCAACGCGAGAACAACAGGGCGCTAGAGGAGCGCGCCGACAAGCTCAAGAAGCTCCTGGAAAGCAACGTCTGCATTGCCGAGGAAGGCTTGCTGGTTCCCGGCGAGGACGGCTCCCTGATCCCCGTTCCGCAGGACGAGCAGGCCGCACTGCCGGAGCTGCCCGACAATACGCAGGTGCCTGAAGAAGCCGTGCCGGAGGGCGTGGAGTTCCAGGGTTCGCTGGTCGAGCTGCTCGATCGGAGCACGGTTCTGGTCATTAACGCGGACAGTGGCGGCCATGGCACCGGCTTCTTCGTCGCACCCGGCCGCGTCGTCACCAACATGCACGTGGTCGGCAGTCCACCGGCCCAGTCGCTCTTCATCTTGGGCAAAGGTCTGCAGCGGCCGCACGAGGCGCGGGTGGCGGCGCACACCGGCTCCTTCGAGTTCTTCTCGCCGGATTTCGCGCTGCTGGAGGTGGCCGATGTCGGCAACTTGCCGCATCTCACTTTGACCACCCTGGCCGAACGGCTGCAGGACGTGGTGGCGACCGGTTATCCCGGGCTGCTGACCGACACCGACGAGGACATACAGCGCTTGGTGCAGGGCGACATGGCCAGCATGCCCGAACCAAGTGTCACCCAGGGCGTGATCACGACGCGGCAGGCGCCGCGGGATGTCCCCGTTCTGGTCCATACGGCCATGATCTCCGGTGGCAACAGCGGTGGCCCGCTGGTCGACCGCTGTGGGCGCGTCGTCGGGGGTCAATACCTTCACCCGCACCAGCGAGCAGGATTCCGGGCGCATGAACTACGCGCTGGCGAGCGAGGCCCTGATGGCCTTCCTGAGCCAGAACGGCATCAACACGACGACCAGCGATCAGGCCTGCCGGCCGCAAGCCCGGTCGCCACAGGCTGGCGCACCGGAAGTTCCCACACCGGAGGACTCCGCACCGGAGTCCTCTGGGCCGGCACCGGAAAGCGACGGATAACCGGCCATGAACCGGCAGCTGGTCGCGGAAACCTCTCTCACCGGCCTGCGGCCGCTCGGCATAGGCGGGCGGCGGGTTCACGACTCCTGGCATGAGATCGAGTCGTACCTGCGCAGCGCCCTGGGGGAACGTTACGCCGACCTCTTCGCCGAGCCGGTTGCCGGCAGCGCCGGCCTTTCCTGGTTTGCCGCGCCGGAAGGCGAGGTCAAAGCCTACTCCGACCTCGACGAAGCGCAGCAGACGGCGCTCGTGGCCGAAGTCGAGCATCGCTTTACGACGATCCGCGAGCACATCGACACGCTCGGCCAGAGCACGCGTGACAGCGATCGCCGCTTGGCCGAGACCCTTGAACGCGCCGTCGTGGTGCCCGAGCGACAGGAGGGGCGCGACTTCCTCTATTCCGTCGAGGGCGAGCCGGTGCTGGTCAACTGGGGCACCCGCGACGATGTGGCGGAGCCGCCGCAGGCGGTGCTGCAAGACTTCCTACGCGGCGAAGCGCTGCGCACGCGCGAGAAGCAGGTGCAGGCCGCCGCCGCGGTACAGCCGGCGGTGGTGCAGCGCGAAGTGGTCGAGGTCTTCCCCTGGTGGTGGCTGCTGTGGCTGCTCTTCGGCCTGCTGATCGCAGCCATGATGTACCTGCTGCTGATCGGCTGCGGCGTGAGCGGCACCGGCGCGCGTCCGGGCTTCCTCGACTTCTGTCCCGGCTGGCTGGCACCGCGCGATGCGAACGCCGGAGACCTGCTGCGCGAGCAGGACCGCGGCGACGCCCTGCGCCGGGAGATCCTCGAGCTCGAGCGGCGCCTCGCCCAGCTGCCGCGCTGCGAGCGTCCTCCCAGCCAACAGCAGACCCTGCTGCCGCCCGACGACGATGATGTCGCGCCGCCCGATGAAGAAATCCCGCCAGACGACTACGAGGAGCGGCTGCGGGATGAGGACATCGAGGAAGGCGAGATGCAGATCACGCTGATCTGGGATGGCGATCCGGACCTGGACCTCAAGATCATCTGCCCCGATGGCACCACGATCGACTACCGCAACAAGGTGGGCGGGGCCTGCGGCGGCGTGTTGGACGTCGATGCCAACGACAAGGAAGAAACCATCCGGCCGGAGCCGGTCGAGAACGTAACCTGGCCGGAAGGCCGGGCCCAGCCGGGGCACTATCGTGTGATCATCGACAACTACAAAGGGCGCTCGGCCGGGCCAGAGCCGGTTCCCTTCCGCCTGCGCGTCAAGCGGGGCGATCAGGTGCAGGAAATCGAGGGCCGCGTGGGCGAGCCGGGGCCCGGCTCGGTCGTGCACGAATTCGACGTACAATAGCGGGGAGATACACGGTGTGGGGGGAAATGGAGTACGCTTGCCCAAAGCTCGGCCACGCTTGGACCAAGGCCCGGGCTGAGGGGAGCCTGACGGAACGGCCATGTTGAAGGATCTGTTCGATTTCCGGCCCGTCACCAGCCTGATTCCGAACACCGGGATTCAGTTCCTCGACTTCGCCCTCAAGGAGGAGACGGTCAGCCGCCTGTCCCGCCAGTTCTGGTCTGAGGTGCACGCGGATCGCACCGACGACCAGGGCCATCCCATGGTCACCCTACACCCCCTGGAAGAAGACGAGAGCGGCAACCTGCAGTACTTCGACGAGGCGCATCCGAACGGTGCCTTCGCGCCGGAGGACGAATGCTTTGCCGTGCGTGCGCCGCAGGCGCTGCAGGCCTTCGACGGCGAGTGGTTGCCGCTGCCCTGCCTGCGCGAGAAGCAGCGCGGTCCCGATGGCAAGCCTCTGTTCGATAGCGGCCCGACCAACTGGGCGCGGGTCCGCGTGACGCAGCTGCCGGAAGCGGATGACGAGGGCTACACCCACCGTATCGTGCTGGCCTTCGACACCTTGCTGCTGGAGCGGCGCAGCGACGGTCCCTATGCGGCGCCCGAGCCGAACGATGCGGTCGAGGACGTCGAGTTCTGCATGGTCTCCGATCCGATCGCCAACAAGCCGTTCCTCGCCCTCGACTGGATTCAGGGCTGGCTGCGCGACAGCTATCTGGAAGGCCTCTCGAAGAAGCGCGGCCGGGTTGTCACCGGCGATGACCTGCAGTACGCCGGCGAGTACTGGGCCTACTTCATCATGCTGCTGGAGGGGATTTCGGCCGGCTGCAAGATCCCGCGCATCCGCTTCACCGACACCATCACCAAGTCGATCCAGACCGAGCCGATCGAGGTCGATCTGGTGATCGACGTGGGCAACAGCCGGACCTGCGGCATCTTCATCGAGCAGTCCAAGCTGCTCGGCCCGGTCGACATCAGCCAGGCCTACCGCCTGGAGCTGCGCGACCTCTCGCGCCCCGAGCAGGTCTACTCGGAGCCTTTCGAGAGCAAGGTCGAATTCGGCACCGTCTCCTTCGGGCGGCGCGAGCATTCGCGCCGGGCCGGGCGGCCGCGGCGCGACGCCTTCTGGTGGCCGAGCCCGGTGCGTATCGGGCCCGAGGCGGCCTGGCTCGGCTCGCTCTCCAATGGCACGGAAGGGGTCAGCGGGCTGTCGAGCCCGAAGCGCTACCTCTGGGACGAGGCGGCGCGACCGCAGCCTTGGACCAACAATCGAGGGCAACTGCCGGCCGATCGGCCGGTGCCGGCGGTCAGCGGCCCGATGACGGCCAAGCTGACCGAGGAGGGAGACCTGGTCAGCCCGAAGCGGCCGAACGCCGTAGTCGGCATGGTGCCACGCTACTCGCGCTCCTCGATCTACACCCTGATGCTGGCCGAGCTGTTGATCCACGCGGTCGGCCAGATCAACTCGGTGGCGGTGCGGGAGCGCCGGGCCAACGCCGACCTGCCGCGGCGACTGCGCAGCTTTATCCTTACATTGCCGTCGGCGACACCTTTGGCCGAGCAGAAGATCCTGCGGCGTCGCGCCGAATGGGCGGTCGAGCTGGTGTGGCAGACCATGGGCTGGTCGGCCGACGACCCGATCCACCCGCTGCCCCGGCTGAAGATGGATTGGGACGAGGCGACCTGCACGCATCTGGTCTTCCTCTACAACGAGATCAATCAGAAGTTCCGCCGCAACCCGCACGACTTCTTCCAGCTTCTCGGCCGCGACCAGCGCGGCTCGGAGGGGCCGTCGCTGCGTATCGCCAGCATGGATATCGGCGGTGGCACCACCGACCTGATGATCATCCAGCACGAGATTGCGCCCGGCCAGCAGCAGACGGTGCACCCGCGCCAGATGTTCCGGGAAGGCTTCCGCCAGGCCGGCGACGACATCGTCAAGGCGGTGATCGAGGACTGCGTGCTGCCGCGCCTGGCGCAAAAGCTGGAGGAGGTCGGTGTCACCCGGCCGCAGGCCATGCTGTCGGAGATCTTCGGCGGCGACCGCGAAGGCATCGGCCAGCAGGAGCGCGCCCTGCGGACCCTGACCACCAATCAGATCTTGCTGCCCGCCGCGCTCGGCCTCCTGGCCGCTTACGAGCAAGCGGACACGCGGCGTCTGTCGGCGCCGGAGCTGCTGAAGCTGCGCGAACTGATTCCCGAGGACCGGCAGCCCTCGCCAGCGGTGGTGGCCCACTTCGACAAGGCCGTGCGCGCTGCCGGCGGCGGCGATTTCGATCTGCTGGAGTGCGACCTGTTGATGGACGCGGCCAAGATGGGCGGCGCCATCCTCTCGGTCATGCGGGGCATGGTCGAGGATCTCTGCGATGTGATTCGCGCCTACGACTGCGACATCCTGCTACTGACCGGCCGGCCGTCGCGCTTCCCCATGGTGCGCGACCTGATTCTCTCCAACGTGCCGATTGCGGCCGACCGCGTGATCCCGATGGACGGTTACGAGGTCGGCCACTGGTATCCCTTCCGCTCGGTCGATTTCCGCATTCGCGATCCCAAGACCACGGCGGCGGTCGGCGCCATGCTGTGTCAGATCTGCGAGGGCATAGCGCCGGGCTTCGTCATGCGGGCCAGTGAGATCAAGATGAAGTCGACCGCCCGCTATATCGGCGCCATGGAGATCAACGACCAGATCCTTGACCGCAACTGCCTGCTGGAGAACGTGGACCTGGAGAGCGGCGCCAACCTGGTCGAGTTCGAGCTGCCCATGGAGGCGCCGGTCTTCATCGGCTTCCGGCAACTCCCTTTGGAGCGCTGGAAGACGACGCCGCTCTACTACCTTTACTTCACCCGGCCCGAGAAGGTGCCCAACCTCAAGACGCCGCTTACCGTCAAGATGGAGCGGGCGGAACCGCGCAACGAGTTCGACGAAGTGGTGATGGAGGACTTCAAGATCGTCGAGGTCACCGACCGCGAGAACCAGGGTTGCCGCCGCGAGGTCGGCCTGCGTCTGCAGACCCTGCGTGTCGACCAGCAGGCCGAGGGTGGCTACTGGCTGGACACGGGTGTTCTGCGCACGACTGGGCGGTTCTAGGGCAGGGTGCCGCGGAGGGGGACGGAGCGATGATTCGCGACAAGGACAAGCAACTGGCGGAAAGCTGCGGCCGCATGGCGCAGGCCTCGGTCGATGCCCTGCAGTGGTTCGACGACAACCGCAAGCGGATTCCTGGCCTGCAAGGCCTGCAGCGATCCTTCAAGAAGCACGCGGTCGAGGCGCGCAAGCTGGCGCTCGCCGCCGCGCGCCCCATGTCGGTCGGCGTGTTCGGGGCCAGCCAGGCCGGCAAGTCGTTCCTGATCGGTGCCCTGATCGCGCCGCAGGAGCGCCCGGCGCAGGTCGTCTTCGGCCAGGGCGACAAGACGACCAAGCTGAACTTCCTGGATGAGGTCAATCCGCAGGGCGGCGACGAGACGACCGGCCTGGTGACCCGCTTCTCGATCGCCGAGCACGAGACCCTGCCGGGCCACGACGTGGCGCTGCGCCTGCTGAGCGAGGTGGACATCGTCAAGATCCTCGCCAACGCCTTTCTCTTCGACCTTAGCGCCGAGGCCGACGAGGAGGCCAGTGGCGAGCGCATCGCCGCGCTGCGCGAGGAGCTCGAGGCGGCCGCTGGCGCGGACGATGTCGACCCGCTCAAGGTCGAGGACGTCTTCGAGCTGCGCGACTACTTCGAGCACAGCCTGCCGCGCCATCCGCTCTCCCGAGAGCCCTTGAGCGAGCGTTACTGGAGCTTCGCCGAGGACGTGGTGCCGCGCCTGGCCCCCGAGCAGCGCGCTCGCGCCTTCGCGCCGCTATGGGGCGATCTGACGGAGCTGACCGACCTTTACCGCCAGCTCAAGTCGGCGCTCGACCAGCTCGGCCATCCGGAATGGGCCTACGTACCGCTCGAGGCGATCACCGAGCGCTCCGCCGGGATTCTGCACGTGGGCACGCTCTACGGGCTCGACCTGGCCGATCCGGAAAAGCGCACGCCGGTCATGGTGGCGGTCAAGAACGGTCCCTCGGCGAGCCTGCCGAGACCAGTGGTGACGGCGCTCACCGCCGAGCTTCGGGTGACGCTCGACGCGGCGCCCTGGCCCTTCTTCGAGCATACGGATCTGCTCGACTTCCCGGGTGCGCGCTCGCGCCTGGAGGGCACGGTCAAGGAATGGCTGCGCAGCCCGGACAAGCACGAGGAGGGCCGCGCCCAATGCTATCTGCGCGGCAAGGTCGCCGTGCTGTTCGACAAGTACGCCGCCGACCTGGATCTCAACAGCATGCTGCTTTGCGTCGGCCCTGAGAACCAGGAAGTGCGCAAGCTGCCGGAGCTGATCGACGGCTGGATCGCGCAGACCCACGGCCGCCGGCCCGAGGATCGCGCGGACCGGCGCGTGACCCTGTTCTTCTGCATGACCAAGGCCGACAAGCTGTTCGACCTGGCGGCCGGCGAGACGCCGCCGCAGAAGGTCAAGATCCGCATGTCCAACAACCTGGGCTTCTACCCGGGCTGGACCGAGAGCTGGACGCCGGGCAAGGGCTTCGACAACTGCTATCTGATCCGCAATCCCAACTTCATGCGCGAGGATCTGTTCGACTACGCGCCGAAACCGGAGGGCGCGCGCGAGGAATCGATTCCACCAGAAGACAAGATTCGCGATGACAAGGTCGATTGGCTATCCGGCTTCCGCGAAGCTTTCATGGCCGACGAGACCGTGCAGAAGCACATGGCGTTGGCACCGGAGAAATGGGAGGCGATGCTGAGTCTCAACGACGGCGGCATCACCTATCTGGCCGACCGGCTGGCACCAGTCTGCGACCCGGACCTGAAGTTCGAGCAGGTCAAGCCACGCGCCGATCAGCTCGCCCATCAGATTCTCGGCGAGCTCGGCAACTTCTACGAAGAGGGCGACCTGCAGAAGCGAGTTGCCGAGCGTGTCGGGAAGGCTACCGAGGTGCAGCGCCAGTTGCGCGAGGCGCCGGGCATGATCGGCTGCTTCCTGCGCGAGCTGGTCGCGGACGAAGCGAGCCTGGGCCAGCGCTACCTCGACACCATGCGCCGCGCCGGCCAGGAGAGCGAAGCCGAGGGGCCGCGCCATCAGGTCATGCCGAGCAGCTTCATGATCGATCTGCCGGGCGACGACGAGGCGGCGGGAACAGCCGCGCCGGAGAAGAACGGCAGTCATCTGTTCGGCAGGGAGGCGGTCGAGAACTGGCTCGACGAGCTACGCCGCAAGGCGGGCGACGAGGAGTTGAGCTCGGCCTACAACCTCAGCCCGGCGCACTTCCTCTTCGTGGTCGAGGAGCTGGAGCGGGCGGCCCAGCGGCTCAAGCTGGCCGACCGCATCGAGGCGCATGTTCAGGCGACGCCCGGCTTCGAGCGGCCGGACGAGGTCGTGCACCGTGTCGCCATGGGCGCTTCGCTGATCATCAACGGCCTGGTCAACCATCTCGGTTGCGATGCGGAGGAGGAGCCGCCGGAAGAGGCCGAGGATGGAGCTGACGGCGATGCTCCACCGCCGCCGACAGCGAAAATCCTGTTCGAGCGGCCGCCCGAGATCGCCGTCGGCGAACTGCCGCCCCTGCCGCCTGACCCGACCGACATGCAGCGTTTGCGGGCGCGTTTTCCGACCATGTGGCTGACCGCGCTGTCCGAGCTTGCTCGGCGCAATGCCTCTTGGGGGCAGGGCGGTATGGTCGATGTCGAGCAGAACCGACGGCTGGGCGACCTGATCGCCCTGGTGAAGAGCTGATTCAATGCCGCAGGTGGGCCTTCAGGTTATCGACGACGACAGCCGACCTGGCGGTGGCTACGCCCGCCTCATCTTCGAGGGCCAGGCGGATCAAGCAGACCAGAACGTTACGGTCACCCTGCGCCGGGGTGGTGACAGCGATCCCTGGCTCGGGCCGCGCGGCTGGCAGCCGGGCGAGCACGCCTTTCAGCCGGCGGCCGTCGAGGCCGAGGGCAGCGATCTCGTGGTCGTGGTCGGCCCCGAGGTGGTCGGCCACATCGAGACCTTCACCACGGTGCAGGCGACCTTGCCGGAGCTCCAGCTCTCCGGCGTCGCCAGCTGGGAGGCGACGCCCAGTTACGTGCCGGAAGAACGGCCGGCCGAAGCGGCGCCTGCTGCAGAGCCGCCTCCATCAGCAGCCCCTCCTGCAGCGCCGCCCCAGCGCCTTCGCGTGCCCTTCAGCCTGCGCGCAGACGGCACGATCGAGCTGCACGCTCCGGACGACGACGATCTAGGCGGGATCAGCCTGCCATCGCAGGTCAAGGAGGGCGAGGAAGTTCTCGGCATCGACTATGCATCGCTGCGGCGGGCGTTCCACGGCGAGTTGGATATCGATACGGCGGCGGCCGCGGCGCGCGTGTTGCCTGGTGCCGGCGGGCCGCCGCGCGAGATCAGCTTCGCCGTCGCCCCCTCCGGCGCCGTCACCCTGTAGGGCGAGCCGGGCTATAGCGAAACCCTGGCGGCCGGCCAGCCGGCCTTCGGCGTCGATGCCGAATCCCTGACGGCGGCCCGGAGCGGCGTGATCGCACTCGATGCCGAGACGCTCGCCGGGCACATCGTCGCGCCGCCGGTGGAAGAGGCGGCAGCGGCCTCGACTGACGATGCCGCGGCTCCGCCACCCGCCAAGCAGAGCTGGCTTCCCTGGGCGCTGCTGGCCGTCGTTCTCCTGATTGCGGCGGCGGGCGCCGGCTATTGGTATTTCACCAAGGACGAGACTCAGCTCGCCGAAAACGGGGAGAGCGGCCAGCAAGAGGAGGGCGGCCAGGAGGAGGAGAGTGGCCAGGAGGAGGAGAGCGGCCAGCAGGAAGAGAGCGGCGGCGAGGAGGAAGAAAGCAGCGGCGAGGAGACGGCCGAGCCAACGCCCGAGGAGCTCTACCAACAGGGCGTTGCAGCGCACGAAGCCGGCCGCAACGACGAGGCCCGCGACCTCCTGCGCCAGGCGGAGCGCGCCGGGCACGGGCCCGCGGCCCTCTATCTGGCGCAGCAGATCGATTCTCTGGACTTCGCGCCAGGCCTCTTCACCGATGCGGACGATATCGAGGCGCTCAGGCTCTACGGGATCGCCTGCCGTGAGGGCATAGCCGGTGCGGCCGATGGCGTCGCCAGCCTGGAGGCGGAACTGGAGGCACGCTCCGGACAAGGTGATATCATAGCCGGCGAAGTTCTGCGCGGCCCCTTTACGGAAGCCAAGGAGGCTTGCCAATGACCCGCAGCATTCAGCTGCTCGGGCGTGTCTGCCCGGCACTCGGCCTTGCCGCCTGTCTGGGGCTCGGACTCCTCGCGGTCCCGGACGCCGCCTTTGCGCAGGCGCGCCAGCCCCTGATGCAAGAGGGCACGACCTCGATCCCGCAGCGCGTGCTGTCGCGCCCCGACGCCGTCGTCACCGACGCACCCGGCTCCTCGGGCGAAGTGGAGAAACCTGATCCTTTCAGCCTCTACTACGTGTTCGAGCGGCGCGATCACGAGGGCGCCGAATGGATCGAGGTCGGTCCGAACCGCGATCAGGCGCCGGTCGGCTGGCTACCGGCCGATGGCTCGGTCGACTGGAAGCAGACTCTGGTCCTGACCTTCACCAATCCGGCCTCCCGCTTGCCCGCACTCTTTTTCGACGATCGCGACACCTTGATCGACTTCGTGGAGGACGAACGCCTACCGGTGCTGGCGCCCGACTACGTGGACCGGACCCGCGCTGGGACGCCGCCCGAGGGTTCCGGCATCATCTCGATCGAGGGCGAGGAGTTCATCGACTTCAAGGAGCGTTTCTACCTGCTGCCGATTCTCGATGCCGAGGAGGTCTTCCTTTCGGCGGCCGGCCGCAGAGCCAAGATCTTCGAGATCGCCTCGATTCCCCTGACCGAGGAAGAAGAGACACCACCTCCGGAGAATGATGACTTCCCGGTCGGTTTGGTTTTCGTGATCGATACGACCCTGTCGATGGACCCCTATATCAATCGAACTCGCCAAGCTGTGCGTACGATTTTCGATAACATCAAGGGCTCGGAGATCGGCGAGCGCGTGAGCTTCGGCATGGTCGGCTTTCGCGACAACACGGAAGGCGCTGAACAGCTCGGCTATACCGCGAAGGTCTTCGCGCCCCTGAGCAGCGACTTCGATCCGGACGAGTTCCTCAGGCAGATCGAGCAGGTCGATGCGGCCACCGCCTCAAGCCGAGGTTTCAATGAAGACGGTTTGGCCGGCGTCGTCTCCGCGTTGGAGCTGGAAGCCTGGAAAGATTTCGGCGGTCGTTTCATCGTCTTTATCAGCGATGCCGGCGTGCGCGAGCCGCCCGATCCCCTCGCTACAACAGGCATGACCGTCGATCAGGTCAACGCGGCCTCGCGCGACCGGCAGATCGCAATCATCTCTCTCCTGTTGCAGACGCCGATCGGCAGCGCATATCACGCCAGGGCCGAGGATCAGCTTCGACGCCTGTCGTTCTGGCGCGAGGGCTGGGCGGCACCGTTCTATTCTGTCCCCGACGGCGCGCTGGAAAGCTTCGGCCCGATGGTCGACGAGCTCACCTCGAACATCGTCGAGCAGGTGACGGCCATGGCTACGTCGCCCTTCGCCGAAGAGGAGCAGCAGGGCGGCAGTCAACCGGACGACGGGGCCGATGAACAGAGCGATGCCTGTGCCGATTCCGGCAATGCCATCGGTTGTCTCGGCTACGCCATGCGCTTGGCCTGGCTCGGCCGCACCGCCGGCGCACAAGCGCCCAGCGTGTTCCGCGCCTGGACGCCGCAGTTCGCGCTCGACGATCCCCTGAACGGCCGCTCCTTCGACGTGCGCATCCTGCTGAACCGCAATCAGGTGAACAACCTTTACGCCCGTCTCGGCCTGGTGCTGGAGGCGGCTAACCAGGTGATCGGCGAGGACCCGGGCTTGTTCTTCGACGTTCTGCAGACGGTGATAGCCCAGGCGACCAACGATCCTTCGACCCTGGAGGATCTCGATCCTTCCCAGGCCATCGAACTTGAGGTCAGCGAGCTACCGAACCTGGGAGCCCTGCTCGGCGAGTACTTCGGCCACCTGCCGTTCAAGACGCGCTTGATGCGCGCGGACCGGGCCGAGTGGGACCGCATGGAAGGCGGCGAGCGCGACCAGATCCTGACCAGCGTGCGCAGTGCGCGGCAGCTCTTGAAGTTCTACTACCAGGATGTCGATAACTGGATCGCCTTGCACCCGCAGGCGACCGACGGCGAAAAGGTCTATCCGCTTCCGCTGGAAGTGCTGCCGTGACGGCTGAGCCGCCGGTGGTCGAACTCAGAGGCGCCCGCAAGAAACGCCAGGACGGGGATCGCAGCTTCGAGCTCGACGTGCCGCATCTGGCGGTCGGGATCGGCGAACGCATCGCCCTGACCGGTCGTTCCGGCAGTGGTAAGAGCACCTTGATCGAGATCCTCGCCGCTGCCCTAGCGCCCGACGAGATCGAGGTCTTCACGGTCTATCACCCCGGGGCGCGGACCAGCAGCGATGTCGGCGCGGCCTGGCGCCGCCGCGACGACGCCTTCATCACCGCCCTGCGAGCGCGCTGCTTCGGCTACGTGCAGCAGGTCGGTGGGCTGCTGGGTTTCTTGAGCGTGCGTCAAAACATCGCCCTGTCGTTGGATATCCTCGGAACGCCGGAAAACGGACAGATCGACGCCCTGGCCGAGGCGCTGGGTATAGCCGCGCTGCTCGATGCCTATCCGAACGACCTTTCGGTCGGGCAGCGACAGCGGGTGGCGATCGCCCGCGCGCTGGTGCACGAGCCGGCCCTGGTTCTCGCCGATGAGCCCACGGCTGCGCTGGACATCGGCACCGCTGCGACCGTCATGGGCGAAATGACAACGGCCGCGGAACAACGCGGTATTACCTTGGTCCTGGCAACCCATGACGAGCGTTTGGCGCGTGACTTCGGCTTCCGATTGGTGCGGGCCGAGACCGATATCCAGGATCGACGGCAATGGACGCGCTTCGCCTATGTAGCCACGTGAGGGGCGCAGCGGTGTGATGGGTCATCTGGTTCGCCTCGCGGCACGGCTCGGACTTTTCGATCTCAAGCGCGAGCCCACGGCGTTCTTGTGTCATGTGCTGGCCTTGGCAGCGGTGCTGGCGCCGCTGTTGATCCTTTACGGACTCAAATACGGCGTCGTATCGACCATGACGCGCGATCTGGCGGCCGACGCCGATATCCGGCAGATCGTCATCAAGGGCGTGGGCGAGCATCCGCCGGCGCTGCTCGAGGCGTTGATCGACGATCCGCTGGTCGGCTTCGTGGCGCCGCATCCGCGTCCGATCAATGCGGATCAGATCTTCGCGAAGGGCGGGCTGCGCGGCGCACCGACGCTGCCCGGCACTGTGCTGGGCACGGGACCCGGCGATCCTCTGCTGGCCGCGGGTATGGCCGTGCCGGGGCCGGACGAAGCGCTGCTCTCGGCCGGGCTCGCTCGCGACCTGAAGATCAAGGCTGGCGACAGCGTGCTGGTGATCGTCGAGCGGACGCTCGACGGCCAGGAGACCATCGCCGTGCCGCTGCAGGTGATCGGTGTGCTCGATGCCGCAAGCTGGGCGACCCAGGGTGCGCTCCTGCACCCCGATACCTTGGTCGATCTCGACCGCTGGAGCGAAGGCTACCTGGTGCCTTCCCTGGGTGAGACCGGCCGGCCGGCGCCGCCGGGCGGTTTCACCTATGCGACCTTCCGGCTTTTCGCCGCCAACCTGGAAGCGGTGCGGCCCCTGGTCGAAAAGCTGACGCAAGCCGGCTTGAACGTCAGCACCAAGGCGAACCGCATCGCCACGCTGCAGGCCTTCGATCGCAGCTTGGGCGTGGTCTTCACGATCATCGCGGCGGTCGCCGGGGCCGGCTATCTCTTTTCCTTCGGGGCCAATCTTTGGGCCAACGTGGCGCGCAAGAGCCACGAGCTCTCGGTGCTGCGCTTGCAGGGCCTGAGCCGCCGCGCGACCATCGCCTTTCCCGGGGCTCAGGCGATCGTCATCGCTGTTGCCGGCTGGGCCGTCGCCACGCTCTTCTATCTGGCCGCCGCCGCGCTGATCAACGGTGCGCTGGGTCAGGGCCTGATGGTCGCCGGCGAGGTCTGCCGCCTGGAGACCGAGCATCATCTATTGGCCGGCCTGGCCAGCCTCGTCGTCGCATTGCTGGCGGCGGCGGTCGCCGCCCACAGGGTCACAGCCATCGATCCCGCGGAGGGAATGCGCCATGTCTAGTCGCAGCCGAATGACGCTAGCCGCGCTGGTCTTCACGGTCTGCACCGCCTTCGGTACCTCGCCGGTGGACGCACAGGAGCGCTGGAAGGAGAAGCTCTGGAATCGCGCGCCGTTGGAGGACGACCTGGTGTTGCCCTTGCCTTGCGGTGGTGCCATGGCCTTCCGCCCGGTGGTGGTGCGCAGCGAGGACAACTGGCTGGCCGACATGCGAGTCGAGCTTGGCTTCGCTGACGAGCACGAGGCCTATTCCGAGTTTCCGCGTACCGGCCACATCGCCGGCTCGCTCAGCCCCGATGGCGCGGCCAGCGCGCGGCTCTACTACCTCGGCAAATACGAGGTGACCCTCGACCAGTTCGCGGCCGTCATGGACGAGGACTGCCCACGGGCGCGGTCGCGCGGCAGCTTCCCGATGGAGACGGCGTCCTGGTTCTCGGCCGTGGAGTACACCCGGCGGCTGTCGGAATGGCTGTTGCAGAACGCCGCCGACAGCTTGCCGCAGGAAGACGGTGTTCCTGCGTTCGTACGGCTGCCGACGGAAGTCGAATGGGAGTTCGCTGCACGCGGCGGCATGGCGGTGACCGACAGCCAGCGGCAGGGCAAGCTCTTCACCATGGAGGAGGGCGGCGTGGACGCCTACGCCTGGTTCGATGCGCCGGGCTCCTGCGACGGGGCGACCCAACCGATCGGCGTGAAGAAGCCCAATCCACTCGGCCTGTTCGACGTCGTCGGCAACGTGCAGGAGATCGTGCTGGAGCCCTATCGCATGACGCGCTCGGGCCGGCTGCACGGCCAGATCGGCGGTTTCATCTCCAAGGGCGGCTCCTGCAACAGCCGGAGAGAGCTGCTGCGCACCGCCATGCGCAAGGAGCATTTCTTCTTCGATCCGCACAGCGGGCAGGCAAGCGTGCCGAAGTTCACCGGTTTTCGGGTCGCTGTGGTGGCGCCGATCCACACCAGCGTGCCGCGGATCGACCGCTACCGAGCCGATTGGGAGGAATCGCGCCGCCAGCGTAGCCCGGCCGATACGACCGGCGATCCGGTCGAGGCCTTGGAGAACCTAGCGGAGCAGGCCGAGGACCCGGAGCAGCGCGCCGCGCTGCAGCAGATCGCGGTGGCCTTCAGCAACGAAATGCAGACGCGCAACGCGGTCGACGGCCGTGCCGCCCAGATGGCGATCATCGCCGGCGCGCAGCTGGTTCGCGGCTACCGTAGCGAGAACCGGACTCTCGCCGGTGTCGAGCGGGCCATCAAGGTCTGCGGCAACGATGAGGGCTGCAAGGCCGATTTCCTGCCGCGGCGGGAGACGCTGCAGCGCAACCGTTCGATCACCGCCAATGCCTATCTCGACCTGCTGCGCCAAGTGGTCGAGGACTATCCGCAGAAGCTGCTCGAAGACCAGCTCGCGGCCGTGCTGGATCAGTACCGTGGCTTCGAAAGCGGCAGCTTCGACCGCTTCGCCCAGCGTTTTGTCGAACAATCCGGGAGCCGAAGGGATGATCCGGCGCGCCGCGACGAACACTTGTTGGAGGAGCTACTGAGCGAGTAGACTATAGGTAGCTAGCGCGGGTCGCCGGCCGCTATGCCTGAATGGCAGTAAGTCACTGATTTCAAGGGTGAATTTGGTGCATAGGGAGGACCTAGAGCGAGACCGCATCGCGGCGCGCTGCCGACCAGGAAGCAGAGGCTGGACGAGCATTGGCCGGTCTCATGCCTGATCGTACGAGGAACACCGCGTCGCATAGCGAGGGAGATGCCGCTATGACTTTGCCAGTTCGTAACGCCCATCGTGCGACCTGCCTGTTGCTGGCCGCCGCCCTGACACTTTCGGGCTGCGTCACCACAGGGGCACGCCCAGACAGACCGTCGCAGCAGCAAGATGCACTCTACAACTACGCCGAGTCTTTTCCGGCACAGGCTGCTATCGGCGGTGCACTTCTGGGAGCGGTGATCGGTTGCGCTGCGGGTGCACTGACAGCCGATAGCGACGCCGGCGCCGCCTGCGCGACCTACGGCGCCGTTGGCGCGGTTGGCGGCGCGGCCATAGGGGGGCCGCCGGCGGCTACATCATCGCCGAGAACCAGAAGGACTATGCGCAGGAAGAGGAACGCCTGCAGGGCTTGTCTGCGGGCGCCGATCGCGAACTGCAGGCTGCCCGGCGGGCGCGGCAAGCGGCCGAGCGGGTCGTGAAGTCCCATAAGGCCAAGATCGGCGGACTGCGCGATAAGTATAACGCCGGCCAGACCAGCCGCGAGCGGCTGCAGGCCGCGGTCGACGAGGCCAAGTACGATCGTGACCAGATCGCCCGAGCGAAGGGGGGCCTCGAGGCTCAAATCGGCCTTTTGGACCAAAAAATGCGCGAGCAGGAGCAAGCAGGGGGCGCCGTGCCAACCAAGTTGGTCCGGCAGCGCAACGAGTTGCAAAGCGAGCGTGACCAGCTCGATCGGCAGATCCAGGCGCTCAACGGCGAGATCCAGGCGGCGGAGGCGATAGCTTGATGCGGCGAAAGCAAGGGGGGCCGGTCACCGCGGAGGCTGGACGGCTCCGCCTTGGCGTGGGCGTGGTTCTGACGCTGGTCGCCGGCCTGTCGGTGGCCGGCTGCACCGTAACGGCGGCGGACTGCGATCCCTCCCAGGTCGGCAACGTCTTGACCGCCGGTGCCTGCCAGGTCAGCGGCGTATCGGACCAGCGGGTCCAATCGCTCCAAGCCGAGGTCGATCGCAAGGTCGCCGCCTATCAACTAGCCCGGGCGGAAACGCAACAGCTGCAGGCGGAGGCGCAGGGCCTCGCGGCCGACCAGGCGCGCTGGGAAAGCCGGGTCGGCGACATGGAGCGGGACCTCGACCGCCTGGAGCTTCGTCTCAGCGGGCTCAGGGCGAGCAATGCCGACGACGAGGTCCGTCTGCGTGCGCTGCAGAACGAGTTGGCCGAAACGCGGCGGCAGCTCGATGCGGCGACGGTCGATGAAAGCGCGACCCAGGCAGAGATCGAGCAGCTGACCATCGAGGTCGAGCGGCGGCGCAAGGCGATCGAAGCCTACCTCTCAGAAATCGACGTCGTCGAATAGGCCCTAGTAAACCTGCAGGTAGCGGGCGCACTGCTCTTCGGGCGACAGGGCGGAGAGCAACTCGTTCTCGAAGCGCTTGTGGCGCAGGTAGGCGTCGTGCAGCGTCGGCCCCATCCAGTCCTTGATGTCGTCGTCCGCGGCGAGCCGCTCCAGGGCTTCTTCGAGCGACTGCGGTAGTCGCACGAAGCCTCGGTCGGAGAGGTCCGCGGCACTCAGGGCGCTTAGATCCTCCTCGGTCGGGCTCGGCGTATCGAGGCCGCGGCGAAGGCCGTCCAGCCCGGCCCAGACCAGGGCGCCAAGCAGGATGTAAGGGCTGGCCGCCGCATCGGCGGCCCGGAATTCGAAGTGGAACTGCGCGGCGGTGTCGATGCCGGCCGTCTCGAACACCGGACAGACGCGGACCGCCGCCTCCCGGTCGTGCAGGCCCAGATTGTTGAAGGCCGCGCTCCAGCGATGCGGCACCAGGCGCTGGTAGGAGATGGTGCTGGCCGCCGTCAAGGCGGTCAGCGCCGGCAGCTTGCCGAGGATGCCCGCAACGAAAGCACCGGCGCGCTGCGCGATGCCGTGCGCTTGGGCGGGATCGTGGTTGACCGGCTGGCCGCTCTCGGCCTCGAGCAGGCTGAAGTGAAGGTGCACGCCGTTGCCGACGGCACCGGGGCGCAGGATCGGCGCAAAGCTGGCCCGCGCACCCAGGCGAAAGGCGCAGGCCCGCGCCAGCTCACGCAGAATCACGGCGTTGTCGGCGGCGCGTATTCCCACTGCGGGCGCCACCGTCACCTCGTACTGGCAGGGGCCATACTCTGCCATGAAGGTATCCGTTTCCAGCCCGGCGCTCTCCAGGGCGTGCAACAAGGTCTCGGCGAAGCTGCCCTGTCGCCGATAGGCATCCAGGTTGTAGGGCGCGTTCGGCTGCTCATCGACGCCGTCGTAGTGGAACTCATGCTCGAAGGCCGCCTTGAGGGTCAGGCCGCTCTCCTCGCGCAGGCGCTCCAGCCCGCGCCTCAGAAAGTTTCGTAGACAGCAATCCCAGGGCGTGCCGTCGGGCTGCCGGATATCGCCAAGCACGAACTGCTCGGCGGCTTCGTCGTCCTCGAAATCGATCCGCACATGGGTATCCAGATCGGGAACCAGCATGAGGTCGCCGAAGGAGCCCCAGGGGCTGTCGGCGATTGGGCCGTGCGCCGTGATCATGATGTTGGTGGGTGTCCAGCCGACTCCCCTGTCGCGGCGGCGCTGTAGCAGCTTGGCTGGCATGCCCTTGCCCCGGACCTGGCCGGCGATGTCGCTGCAACAGACCATCACGATCTCTTCCATGGGCATGAAGCCGGTCCCCTTTGCAAATCCGTGGAATCCCTTATTTCGCTGCGACAGCCTAGCAGCCGGGCGTTCCACACGTCACCCTGAGGTGCCGAGCACGACCATAGCGGACGATCTCGGCTCCACCGACGGATTTGGGTCGTCGAAAGGCCCTGGCGCGGAGCGCCGCTTTAGGGAAAAGATGGCAGATCGCCGTCCGTGCTAGCCCGGGCGGCGAATCCTGGTCGAGGAAAGCGCCGAGATGCCGTCTTTGAGTGCCACCCTGGAGAGGTTCCAGCCCTCCGCCATCGCCGAGATCTTTTCGCTCGCCGTGCGCCTGAAGGAGGAGGGGCGGGACATCGTCAACCTCAGCTCGGGCGAGCCCGACTTCGATACCGAGGCCAATGCCAAACAAGCCGCCGTCGAGGCCATTGCAGAGGGCCAGACCAAGTACACCAACATAGACGGCACGACCGCGCTCAAGCGCGCGATCCAGGCCAAGTTCCGGCGTGACAACAGCCTGGACTACAGGTCGGAGCAGATTCTTGTCGATGCCGGCGCCAAGCCGTTGCTGGCGCACGGGATGCAGGCGATCCTCGATCCCGGCGACGAGGTCATTATCCCGACGCCCTGCTGGACCTCCTACGTCGGTATGGCGCGCCTGTTCGGCGGCGAGCCGAAGCTGGTGCCCTGCCCGGAGGAGGCCGGCTTCAAGCTGCAACCGGAGGATCTGGAGCGCGCCATCACCCGCCGCACGAAGCTCATCCTGCTCAACTCGCCCTGTAACCCGACCGGCGCCGCCTATGCCGAAGACGAGCTCAAGGCCCTGACCGACGTGTTGCGGCGGCACGACCATGTTTGGATCTTCGCCGACGACATCTACGAGCATATCGTCTATGACGGCTTCCGCTTCGTTACGCCGGCCCAGGTCGAGCCGCGCCTGTTCGATCGCACCTTGACCATCAACGGCGTTTCCAAGGCCTATGCCATGACCGGGTGGCGGATCGGCTTTGCCGGTGGCCCGACGCGGCTGATCGAGGCGATCCGCAAGGTGCTGACGCAAAGCACCGCAAATCCCTGTTCCATCTCCCAGGCCGCGGCCACGGAGGCCCTGACCGGACCGCAGGACTTCTTGGTCGAACGGGCCGACTCCTTCCGCCAGCGCCGTGACCTGGTGGTTGGGGCTATCAACCAGATGCCTGGCCTGCGCTGCAGCCCGCCGGAAGGCGCCTTCTATCTCTATCCCAACTGTGCCGGCCTGCTCGGTAGGCGAACCGAGGAGGGCGCGACCATCGAGTCGAGCCACGATTTCGCCAGGCACCTGCTGGAGCACTGGGGCGTGGCAGTGGTGCCAGGCTCCGCATTCGAGTGCGATCCCTATTTCCGCCTGTCCTACGCCGCCTCGACAACCGAGCTGGAAGAGGCCTGCCGGCGCATCGGCCGGGCCTGCGGTGAGTTGATCTGAGGGCTTGGGCATTCGGATCGAATGCGCAGGCAACGAGAGTAACGTATCCTATAGATCGCCTTATGCGTTCTAACGGCTCGGCATTCGCTCCTGCCGGGCCGTCTCGGCGGCGAACGAACGGCCTTTACAGGCCACTGCAGGTTATACTGATATCGGCCCCGTCCGACGGTGGAATCCGAGATCGGTGGTGCCGTCAGAGCAGACCGCTGCGCGAGGTGGAACTCTTGCCGCTTGCGTTGAACGACAGGTCCTTTTCTTCACGGGCGATCACGTGCCCTGCGAAGCGACGGGGCGCGGCAGCAGGATGGCTGCGCCCGCGGTTTGGCAGGTCGGTGGAGATGGCGTCGTGACCAGCCCGCGCAACGAGCTCGGCGCCGGCTCGACCTTGATGGATTCGGAGCTGCGCCGCGCGCAGGAGCTCGCCCGCCTGCCGGAGGAGAATCCCAATCCGGTGCTGCGGGTCACCGAGGAGGGCGCGGTGCTCTACGCCAACAAGGCGGCGCTGACCCTCGAGGGGCTGCTCGACGGGGCCGACAAGAAGCGCGTGAACGACGATCTGTTGCGCGTGATCCGCACCACGGCCGAAGCGCACATCATCGGCAAGGCAACGCACGAAACGGCGGAGCAGAGCTACGCCTTCAGCATCATACCGGTGGCCGGCGAGCCCTATCTGAACCTCTTCGGCCACGACGTCACGGGAGAGGTGTCGGCCCGGCGGGAAGCGCTCGATCTCGCCAATCTGCGCAAGGACGATCCGAGCCCGACGCTCCGCGTATCCGAGACCGGGGAGGTGCTTTACGCCAATCAGGCGGCGCAGGAGGCCGAAGGCCTGATCGAGAGCGGCAGCCCCGGGCGCCTAGTCGCTGCCGTGACCCAGGCGGTCAAGGAGGCAGCGGCCAGCGGCGAAGGGCGAAGCGTCGATATCCTCGCCGGTAGCCGTACGCTCTCCTTCGCCGTTACGCCGGTTCCGGGCGCGAAACACGTCAACGTCTACGGCCGCGACGTCACCGACCGCATGAAGACGATGGAGGCCCTGCGTGAAACCCAGGCGCGCCTCAAGGCCGTGGCCGACCACACGCCAGCCGTCATCGCCCTCAAGGATGTTCAGGGCCGCTACATCTTCGTGAACCGCCAGTACCAGCGGCTCAACGAGCTGACCGGCGACAAGATTATCGGCCACACGGCACACGAGCTGTTCCCGAAAAAGATCGCGGACGCGCTCTCGGCGCACGACAAGGCTGTCTTGGAGGCGCGGCGAGAGCTCGAGTGGGAGCAGCAAGTCCCCTCGCCTCAAGGTGAGCGCACTTTCAGCGACGTCAAGTTTCCGGTCTTCGGCCCGGATGGCGAGATCATGGCGATCGGCCTGATCGGAACCGACATCACCGATCGCAAGTCCTCGGAAGAGGCGCTGCGCGAAAGCGAGGCCCTGAAGGGAACCATTCTCGATTCAGCTCTCGACTGCATCGTCTCGATCGACGGCGAGGGGCGGATCCTCGAGTTCAACCGGGCGGCCGAGCGTACCTTCGGCTACAGCCGCGCCTCGGTGATTGGCGAACGGATGGTCGAGCTGATGATCCCGCCCAGCCTGCGCGAGGCGCACCGCAAGGGCTTCCAGCAGTTTATCGAGACTGGCGAAGGCCCGATCCTCGACAAGCGTATCGAGCTGACGGCGATGCGCGCCGACGGCAGTGAGTTCCCCATCGACATCACGGTCACGGCACGCAAGGCCGAGGACAAGCACATCGTTACGGCCTATCTCTGCGACACGACTGAGCAGAAGCGGGTGCAAAAGGCGCTGCGCGAAAGCGAAGAGCGCTTGGCAACGGTGATCGACAACATGCCCGCCACCGTCTTCCTCAGGGACCGAGACGGGCACTTCATTCTGATCAACCGCCAGTACGAGGATCACTACCAGGCCAACCGCGAAACCATTCGTGGCAAGACGGTCTTCGATGTGCTGGACCAGAAGCTCGCGGCGGAGTCGGCGGAGCATGACCGCCGGGTGATCGAGGAAGCCCAGGTGGTCGAGCGAGAGCTGGTCATTCCCCTCGCCGATGGTGAACATAGCTTCGTCATTGTTCGTTTCCCCGTGTTGGATCCCGATGGCGAGGTCGTCGGCGTGGGCGGGGTCGAGTACGACATCACCGAGCGCAAGCGTAACGAGGAAGCCTTGCGCGAGGCCGAGCGCAAGGCGGCCGAAACGGAAGCGCGCCTGCTCGACGCCATCGAAAACATGTCGGAAGCGATCGTCGTCTACGATGCCGAGGACCGTCTGGTCATTTGCAATAGCCAGTTCAAGAAGATCTACGGATACAGCGACGAGGATGTGAGACCCGGCGTCAAGTTCCTCGACCTCGGCCGCCTGGACGTGGAACGCGGCACCGTGCAGATGGGCGAGGAGGGTGCCGACCACTACATGAGCCGGCGCCTGGCCCATCGCAGGGAGTTGCAGGGCTCTGTTACCGTCCAGCTGACCGACGGCCGCTGGCTGCTGGTGCGCGATCGGCGCACGGCACAAGGTGGGGTCGTCAGCATCCAGGCCGACATCACGGAACGCAAGCAGGCCGAGGAGGCGCTGCGGGACAGCCAGTCGACCCTGCGCGCCGTGATCGACGCAGTGCCGGCGGTGATCGGCGTGAAGGATCGGGATGGCCGCTACACGCTGGCGAATCCGACGCAAGCCGCCTTCTACGGGCTGAAGCCGGAGGATCTGATCGGCAGGACGGTGGAGGAGTTCATCGAACCGAGCTACGCAGCGCTAACCCAACAGCGCGACGCGCAGGTGTTGGAAAGCGGTCAACCGCTGCTCAACTTCGAGGATCCCAGCGACGATTCCGAGGGCCGACCGACGACCTGGTACTCGACGAAGGTACCGCTCTTCGACGCGGACGGGAGCACTAAGGGCGTCTTGACGATTTCGGTCGATATCACCGAGCGCAAGCGAATGGAAGAAGCGCTCAAGGAAAGCGAGGAGCGCTACGCCCTTGCCATGAAGGGCTCGAACGAAGGGCTCTGGGATTGGGACCTACGCTCGAACGAGATCGTCATCTCGCCGCACATTGCTGCACTGCTGGGCCTACCAAACGACAAGCTCAACATCACGCCGGCCGAATGGGACGCCCCGGTTCACGCCGACGATCTCGCCGGCTACAACCGGGCTCTTCAGGCACATATCGATGGCAATAGCGAGTTTTACACCTGCGAATACCGCGTGCGGGGCGCCGATGGTGGCTATCGCTGGGTGCGGGACCGTGGCCTGGCGATGCGCGACGAGGCAGGGCGCGCCTATCGCATGGCCGGATCGCTGGGCGACGTCACCGACAGAAAGCAGGCGGAGATCGAGCTCCTGCGTGCAAAGGAGCAGGCCGAGGTGGCCAATCGTGCCAAGAGCCAGTTCCTCGCCAACATGAGCCACGAGCTAAGGACCCCGCTGAACGCGATCCTCGGTTATGCGGAGCTGATCCTCGACCGCATCTACGGCGAGCTGCCGGAGAAGGCGCGTCACGTGATCGAGCGCATGGATCACAACGGGCGGCATCTGCTGACCCTGATCAACGATGTGCTGGATCTGTCAAAGATCGAATCGGGGCAGTTCGCGCTGTCGCTCGACGACTATTCGATGACCGCGGTAATCGATACGGTGATCGCCGCCGTCGAGCCCGTGGCCGCCGCCAAGGGCCTGGCCGTCAGGTCGTCGGTTCCGGCCGACCTGCCGCTCGGCCGCGGCGACGAGCAGCGCCTCACCCAGGCGGCCATGAATCTGGCCGGCAATGCCATCAAGTTTACCGACGAAGGCGAGATTTTCATTGAGGTGGCGCTGGAAGACAGCGATTTTGTGGTGCGCGTATCGGATACCGGGGTGGGAATCGCAGAACGCGATCAGTCTGTTATCTTCGAGGAATTCCGCCAGGCGGACAGCTCCAATACGCGCGAGAAGGGGGGGACCGGTCTCGGACTGGCTATTGCAAAACGGATGATCGAGCTGCACGGCGGCCGGATCGGGCTCGAATCGCGTGAGGGCAAGGGCTCGACCTTCATGTTTCGTGTGCCGGTGCGCGTTGACCAAGAGTAGGGGCGGAGAATGACAAAACGCATCCTGGTGGTGGAGGATCAGGAGGACAACCGCCAGATCATGCACGACCTCCTGACCAGCGCGGGCTTCGAGGTGATTGCCGCCCACACCGGCGACGAGGGCGTGGCCATGGCCGAAGCCGAGCGGCCGGACCTGATCCTGATGGACATTCAGCTGCCGGGGATCGACGGCTACGCGGCGACGCGACAGATCAAGGCCAGGGAGGCGCTGAGTGCCATTCCCATCATTGCCGTCACCTCCTACGCGCTGAGCGGCGACGAGGCGCTTGCCATCAGTGCGGGCTGCGATGCCTATTTCGCCAAACCGGTGAGCCCGCGCAAGTTGCTCGCGAAAATCAAAGACTACCTGGACTGAGGCTGGGGCGGGCGGCTGTCGTGAGAACTCCTCCCTTGATCCTCGTCGCCGACGACAATCCGGCCAACCTCGACATCCTGCAGACCCGCCTGGAGGCGCACGGCTACCAGGTTCTGGCGGCGCGCAACGGCGAGGAGGCGCTGAATCTGGCGCAGGAGGAGCGGCCGGACCTGATCCTGCTCGACGTGATGATGCCCAAGATGGACGGCATCGAGGTCTGCCAGCGCCTGAAGGGCGATCCCGAGCAGCCCTTCATTCCGATCATCCTCGTCACCGCCAAGTCCGATCCCAAGGATGTGGTGGTCGGGCTGGAGGCCGGTGCCGAGGAGTACCTGCACAAGCCGGTCGAGCAGACGGCCCTGATCGCGCGGGTTCGCTCCATGCTGCGGATCAAGGACCTGCACGACAAGACCCTGGAGCAGGCGGCCTGCCTGGAAACCCAAGCCGCGCAGCTGGCTGAGTGGAACAAGAGCCTGGAGGAACGCGTGGAGGCGCAGCTCTCGGAGCTGGAGCGGGTGGGGCAGCTCAAGCGCTTCTTCTCGCCGCAGCTCGCCGATCTCATCATCGCGTCCGGCCAGGACGAGGTCATGCAGAGCCACCGGCGGGAGATTACCACCGTGTTCTGCGACCTGCGCGGCTTCACCGCCTTCGCAGAGAGCACCGAGCCGGAAGAGGTCATGCGGGTGCTGCGCGAGTACCATGAAAGCGTGGGGCCTTTGATCTTCCGCTTCGAGGCAACCTTGGAGCAGTTCACAGGCGATGGGCTGGTGACCTTCTTCAACGATCCCTTGCCCTGTCCCGATCCGGCAGCGCGGGCCGTGCGCATGGCCGTCGCCATGCAGAAGGAGATCCGCGACCTCTCCGAGCAGTGGCGTCGTCGCGGGCATGACCTGGGCCTCGGCGTCGGCATCGCCATGGGTTACGCGACCCTGGGCCAGATCGGCTTCGAGGGGCGCTTTCACTACGGCGCGATCGGCAGCGTGATCAATCTGGCGTCGCGTCTTTGCGACAATGCGAACAGCGGGCAGATCCTGGTGACCAAGCGCGTCGGGGCCGAGGTCGAGGATATCGCCCGCACCGAGCTAATCGGCCAGCTCGATCTGCGCGGCTTCCGTGAGCCGGTGCCGGCGCTCAACGTGATCGGCCTGAAGGCCGAAGGTTTCTGACGCCGGTCAAGAATGGCGCCTTCAGCGCTGTGCCAGATCGACCAAGGTTGCGGTCAAGACACGCGCACCCGCCGCGAGGTCGGCGGGCTCGGCATGTTCGCCCTCGTTATGGCTGACGCCATCTTTGCAGAGCACGAAGATCATGCCCGACGGGCAGACATCGGCCATGTGCATGGCGTCGTGGCCGGCGCCGGAGACCATGGTCTCGCGCGCAAAGCCCAGCCGGTCGGCCCAGCCGCCGATGGCCTCGATGATCGCCGGATCGAAGACTGTTGGGCTGACGTCCTCGGTCCGCTGCAGCGATACGCCGCAGCCCAAGGCGTTGGCCTGGCAGGCAGCCTCGATCTTCTCCGTCAGCCACTCGATGACGGACAGCTCGGGGTGCCGCAGGTCGATGGTGAAGAGCACGCGGGCCGGGACCGTGCTGGGCGCGCCCGGATGGACCTCGAAACGGCCCACGGTGAAGCGCACGATGTCGTTTTCATCGGCGAGGGCCTCGTTCATGGCGACCACCATGGCGGAGGCCGCCTTCAGGGCATCGCGACGCAGGCGTTGCGGCGTGGTTCCAGCGTGCGCCGCCTCGCCGGTGACCTCGACCGTGAACCAGCGTAGGCCCTGCACGCCGTTGACCACGCCGACGGGCTTGCCGGCGCGCTCCAGGATCGGGCCCTGCTCGATGTGCGCCTCGACGAAAGCGGCGACCGGGAACCCGCTCTCCCGCCGCGGCAGCTCTGGCGCCGCGTCGAGGACCTCTGCCAAAGCCTGCGCGACAGAGACGCCGTTCCGGTCGACGACGGGCAGCAGCTCGGGCAGCGTCATGCGGCCGGTGAAGACGCAGGAGCCCATGGTGCCGGGCTGGAAACGGCTGCCTTCCTCGTTGGTCCAAGCCACGACCTCGACCGGCCGGCGCGTCTCGATACCGGCCTGGGTCATGGCCTGCAACGCCTCCAGGCCGGCCAGTACCCCGTAGGCGCCGTTGAACTTGCCGCCCATCGGCTGGCTGTCGAGGTGGCTTCCGGTCATCACCGGTGCGGCCGCCGCATCTGTGCCGGGCCGCCGGAGATAGAGATTGCCGATCTCGTCGGTCGAGGCCTCCAGGCCCAACTCGCCCGACCAGCGCAGCATTAGGCGGCGCGCGTCGATGTCTTCGGCCGAGAGGGCCTGACGGTTGACGCCGCCTGCGGCCGTGGCGCCGAACGTCGCCAGCTCCATCAGCCGCTGCCATAGCCGCGCCTCCTCGACGCAGCCGGCCGCAGCCAGCGCGTGATCGCTCGACTCTGGCGTTGGGAGCGTCGCTCCTGCCTCGCTCATTGCTTCTCTATCCGGTCTTGCCGGCGCGATGAGCCTGTCATCTGGACCAGCCGTCACGGCTAAGTCAAGGTTGGCGCGGCACGACGCGATTTGGCAGACAGGGGCACCGAAATCGGGAAGACTGCCCCGGTGTTTTGGGGCCGGATGTCCTGCCGTCCCCTGTTCTACGCAAGGGAGTGACAATGCGACCTTCTTCCATTACCGCCACGGTCGATTTCGAGTGCAACGGCGTGCAGCACGGCTTTCTGAAGCTGCCCCACTCGCACGACTTCTCTGCCTGGGGCTCGATCATGATCCCAGTGACCGTGGTCAAGAACGGGGAGGGGCCGACGGCGCTCCTTTCGGGAGCCAATCATGGCGATGAGTACGAGGGGCCCATTGCGCTCTTCGAGCTGGCCAACAAGTTGACGCCGGAAGAAGTCTCAGGGCGCGTGATCATCGTGCCGGCGATGAACTATCCGGCCTTTCGCGCCGGCAAGCGCACCTCGCCGATCGACAGCGGGAACCTGAATCGCCTCTTTCCCGGCAAGCCGGACGGCACGGTGACGGAGAAGATCGCCGACTACTTCCATCGCTTCCTCTTGCCCCTGTCGGACTTCGTTCTGGATCTCCACTCCGGCGGCCGGACCCTAACGTTCCTGCCCTTCGCCGCCACCAGCCGCTCGACGGACGAGGCCTTGCAGGCACGCGGCATCGCTGCCATGCGCGCCTTCAATGCGCCCTACAGCACCCTCCTGATGGAGATTGGCGGCGCCGGCATGTACGACGAGTCGGCGGAGGCGATGGGCAAGGTCTTCGTCACCACGGAGCTGGGCGGCGGCGGCAGTGCCAGCGCCGCTACGGCGGCGATAGCCAAACGCGGCGTGCGCAACTTCCTGAAGCACGCCGGCATTCTCGACGGCGAGCCCGAGCTGAGCGCGACGGTCGAACTGGACATACCGGACGACACCTGCTTCGTGACTGCTGAGACCAGCGGCCTGCTGGAGATCTGTGTCGACCTGGGCGAGACGGTGCGTAGCGGCGATTTGGTCGCCCGGGTTCACGACCCGGAGCGCACGGGCAGCGCGCCGGTCGACTACCTGGCTACGATGGATGGCCTGCTCGTCGGGCGGCACTTCCCCGGCCTGGTGCAGATCGGCGATCCGATCGTCATGCTGGCCGTCCCGCGGGAGAGCTCGTCCTGAGGCGCCTGCCTACATTTCGTTGGCCTTGATCTCAATGAAGCTCGGGCCGTTGCGGGTCAGCGCCTCGGCGATCTGATCGCCGAGCTCGGCCAGTGAGCGGGCGGTCTGCGCCGGCAGGCCGAAGGCTTTCGCCAGGGCCGGGAAGTCCGGATTGCGCGGCGTGATGGCGGTGGGCTGGATGCCGTTCCGCTCCATGCTGTCGCGGATCGCCCCCAGCTCCTCGTTGTTCCACAGCAGGAAGACCACGGGTAGCTCCTGCTCAACCGCGACCGCCAGCTCCGGGGCGGTGTAGAGGAAGCCGTAGTCGCCGACGATGGCGGCGACCGGCCGGTTCGGCGCGCCCAGCCTGGCGCCGATCGCCGCCGGCACGGCATAGCCCAAGGTGCCGAATCCCACCGGATGCAGCCAGGAGCGCGGCTGGTAGACTGGAAAAATCTCGTTGCCGGCATAGGCGATCTGGGTCATGTCGGTGGCCACGATGGCATCGCGCGGCAGGGCCTGCCGGATCACCTCCAGCACGCGGCGATGCTGCTGCCGTTCCGGTCCCTCCGCTTCGCGCAGCTTGGCCTGCAACGCCGACACCTCGCCGGCCACGCCGTTCGGGGCCGAGCCGGGGGCCTGCGCTTCGAGCTGCGCCAGGATTGCCTCGGCGGCCTTGGCCGCGTCCGAAAGGATCGCCAAGGTCGCCGGCTGCTCGTCCGACAGCTCATGCGGGTCGATGTCGACGCGGATCAGGTCGCCGCCGAAGCGGAAACGGTCCTGCCAGAAATCGGTCTCGGCCAGCTCGCTGCCCAGGGCGAGGACCACGTCCGCCGCCGCGACCTGCTCCTGGGCCAACTCTTGGGGCAGGAAGGCGCCGAGGCAGAGCGGGTGGTCCTCCGGCAGGACGCCCTTGCCAGCCACCGTCGGCACGACCATCGCGCCCAGTGTCTCGGCCAGCTTGCGCACGGGCTCGGCAGCGTCTACCGCGCCGCCGCCGGTTAGGATGACCGGGTGCCGCGCGGCCGAGAGGCGCCGAGCCGCCTCGGCAACCGCTCCCGTATCGGGTGCCGGCGCATGGGCCGCGGGCCGTGCCTTCCAGCCCTCGGCGGCGGGCAGGGCAAGCACGTCGATCGGCACCTCGATATAGGCGGGCCGTGGGCGGGCCGATTGGAAGAGGGTAAAGGCGCGCGCCATGAGATCGGGCAGCTCGCCGGGCGAAAGCACCGTTCCGCTGAAGCCGGCGACCGTGGCGGCCGCCGCATGCTGGTCGGTCATCTCGTGCAAGCGGCCCCGTCCTTTGCCGAGATCGCTGCTTTGGATCACGCTGGCCAGCACCAGCATGGGCACGGAATCGGAGTAGGCCTGGCCCATGGGCGTCATGATGTTGGTCACCCCCGGGCCGGAGATGACGCAGCAGACACCCGGCCTGCCGCTCGCCCGGGCATAGCCGTCGGCCATGAAGCCGGCGCCCTGCTCGTGCCGGGTCAGCACGTGGCGGATGCCGCCGGTGGTCAACCCGCGATAGAACTCGACCGTATGCACGCCGGGAATGCCGAAAATGACATCGACCCCATTATCGCGCAGCAGACCGATCGCCGCTTCGCCGGTTTTTCTGGTGGCCTCTTCCGTGCCCGTCATAGTGTTCAACGCTCCCTCGTACTGGCCCAGAGGCCAAAGAAACCTTGCGCCAAAGATTGGGGCGCAGATTGCCTGCTTCCCCAGGCTCCTGCACGCGTCACGGCGACGCGACTTGTCTGACGGAGCCATGGGATGGGCGATCTTCGGTATGACCCTTGACCTTCCAGTCACTGGAAACCTTATGTAGAGGTCATGACAGAGGTCACAGCCGATATCGATGCGCCAACAGGCTGCTGCGGTCACGAAGACGCGCCGGGGCCGGTGAAGGACCCGGTCTGCGGCATGACGGTCGATCCCGCGACGGCGCAGCACAGCCACGAGCACGCCGGCGAGACCTATTGGTTCTGCGCCAGCCGCTGCGCCGAGCGCTTCCGCGCCGATCCGGAGCATTATCTGCAAGGCCGGCATCTGGAGGCGCAGGCCGACGCGCCGCCCGGTACGCTCTACACCTGTCCGATGGATCCGGAAATCGTGCAGGAGGGGCCGGGGACCTGTCCGATCTGCGGCATGGCGCTGGAGCCCATGGGCGTTCCGGCCGTCGACACACCCAATCCAGAACTGATCGACATGAGTCGGCGCTTCCGGGTCGCGGCCATTCTGACGGTTCCCTTGCTGTTCCTCGTCATGGGCGAGATGTTGCCGGGTCTGGATGCGCTTCTGCACGGCGCCTGGAACCCCTGGCTGCAAGTCGTCCTGGCCAGTCCGGTGGTCGCCTGGGCCGGCGCGCCCTTCTTCGTACGCGGCTGGCGCTCGATCGTGACCGGCAATCTCAACATGTTCACCCTGATCGCGATCGGGACGGGCGCGGCCTTCCTCTACAGCCTGCTGGCGGTACTCGCGCCCGGGCTCTTTCCCGACGGCTTCCGCGATGCCGCGGGCCGGGTCGGGCTCTATTTCGAAGCGGCGGCCGTGATCATTACGCTGGTGCTGCTCGGTCAGGTGCTGGAGCTCAAGGCGCGCGAGCGGACCAGCGACGCGATCCGGGCCCTGCTCGACCTGGCCCCCAAGACGGCCCGCCTGGTCACGGAAGCGGGCGAGGAGCGGGACCTGCCGCTCGACCAGATCAAGGTCGATGATGTTCTCCGCGTTCGACCCGGAGAGAAGATCGCGCTCGACGGTGAGGTCATCGACGGGCGCAGCGTGGTCGACGAGAGCATGCTGACCGGCGAGCCCCTGCCGGTCGAGAAAACTCCGGGCGAGTCGGTCACCGGCGGCACGCTGAACGGCTCCGGCAGCTTCCTGTTCCGCGTGACACGGGTCGGCGATCAGACGACCCTGGCCCAGGTAATCCGCATGGTGGCGGAGGCGCAGCGCAGCCGAGCCCCGATCCAGAGCCTGGTCGACAAGGTTGCCTCCTATTTCGTGCCCGCCGTCATCGCCGTTGCCGTGCTCACCTTTGTCCTTTGGGCGGTCTTTGGGCCGCCGCCGCAGCTCGCCTTCGCGCTGATCGCGGCGGTCAGCGTGTTGATCATCGCCTGTCCTTGCGCCCTGGGCCTGGCCACGCCGATGTCGATCATGGTTGCGACCGGTCGCGGCGCCTCGCTCGGCGTCCTGGTCAAGAATGCCGAGGCCCTGGAGCGCTATGCGGCCGTCGACACGCTGGTGGTCGACAAGACCGGCACCCTGACCGAAGGCAAGCCGCGCGTGACCGAGGTCGTTCCCGTGGAGGGTTTGGAGGAAAGCGAGCTTCTGCGCCTCGCGGCCAGCCTGGAAGCGTCCAGCGAGCACCCGCTTGCCGCGGCCATCGTCGCGGGAGCGCAGGCGCGTGGCCTCAAGCTGGCAAAAGCCACGTCGTTCGACAGCGTCACCGGCGAGGGCGTGCGGGGTGTCGTCGAGGGCCGTGACGTCGCACTCGGTAGCGCGCGCATGGCCGAAGCACAGGCCGAATCAGCATCGGACCTGGAGGCACGCGCTTCTGCGCTGCGCAGCGGCGGCAACACGGTCATCTATGCGGCGATCGACGGCACGCCGGCCGGACTAATCGCGGTGGCCGATCCGGTTCGGGAAAGCACGGCTGCCGCCATCGAGGCGCTGCACCGCGCAGGCCTGAGGATCGTTATGGCCACGGGTGACAGCCGGGCGACGGCCGAGGCCGTGGCGCGTTCCCTCGGCATCGACGAGATCGAGGCCGAGCTCATGCCGCAAGACAAGGCGCAACTCGTGGCCCGGCTGCAGCAGACCGGTGCTCGGGTCGCCATGGCGGGGGACGGCATCAACGACGCGCCTGCGTTGGCCCAGGCCGATGTCGGCATCGCCATGGGGGCGGGTGCCGACGTGGCGCTCGAAAGTGCCGGCATGACCTTGCTCAAAGGCGACCTGCGCGGCCTGCTGCGGGCCCGCGCGCTGGCCAGCGCGACTTTGCGCAACATTCGCCAGAACCTCTTCTTCGCCTTCGTCTACAATGGACTCGGCGTGCCGATCGCCGCGGGCCTGCTCTATCCCGTCTTCGGGCTGCTGCTCAGCCCGATGATCGCGGCGGCCGCCATGAGCCTCAGCTCCGTCTCGGTGATTGGCAACGCGCTGCGCCTGCGCCACGCAAGATTGGGAGATGCGAAGTGAATATCGGCGATGCGGCCGAGCAGTCCGGCTTGCCGGCCAAGACAATCCGCTACTACGAGGATATCGGCCTGGTCACGGCCGACCGCCGGTCGAACGGTTACCGGGAGTATAGCGAGCGGCACATCCACAAGCTGCGCTTCGTGCAGCGGGCGCGCGGCCTTGGCTTTTCGGTCGAGGAGTGCCGCAGCTTGCTGTCGCTGTATGAGGACCAGCGACGGGCCAGCGCCGATGTGAAGCGATTGGCCGAGGCGCGGTTGGCTGACATCGACTGCAAGATCGAGGCGCTGCATGGCATGCGTGCGACCTTGGCGACTCTGGTGAAGAGCTGCCATGGAGACTCTCGGCCGGACTGTCCGATCCTCGACGACCTGGCCGGCGAGAGGGCCGGGCCCTGATGCGATCCGTTAAGCATGCGACCGCCTTGGGACTCGCGCTGGCGGCTGTGGCGGCGGCCGGAGCGATCTGGTACATCGCCTCCGGCGGCAAGACATCCGCCGGACTGATCAATCCCGATGATGCGCAGGCGGTGACGCTGGGCGAGACGCTCTATAGCGAGCACTGCGCGAGCTGCCACGGCGCCAGTCTGGAGGGCCAGCCGAACTGGCAACAGCGTCGCTCCGACGGGCGGCTGCCGGCGCCGCCGCACGACGAGACCGGCCACACCTGGCACCATCCGGACGCGCAGCTTTTTGCGCTCACCAAGTACGGACCGGCGGCCATGGTCGAAGGCTCTTACGAGAGCGACATGTCAGGTTTCGGTGAGATCCTGTCGGATGAAGAGATCGTCGCCGTCCTGGCCTTCATCAAAAGCACCTGGCCGGCGGCAGTCCGCCAGCAGCACGACCAGATTAACGCACGTCAGCCCTGACCGGGCAAAGTCAGCGTCATTTCACCACGCGGCAACGGCCGAGCCAGCCGCTCGGCCGCATCTCCACCACAATGCTGCCCGAGGAGGGCAGGCGCCGTCGCTACATCGCCTCTTCTTTGAGGTAGGCGATCACATCCTGGCGCTGTTCCGGCTTCTTCAGGCCGACGAAGACCATCTTGTTACCGGGGATGAACTCCTTCGGCTTAGCGAGGTAGGCGTCGATGTTCTCTTCCGTCCAGGTCACGCCGGATTCCATCATCGCCTTGGAGTACTTGAAGCCTTCGACCTTGCCAGCCTCGCGGCCGATTACGCCGAACAAGCTCGGCCCGACCTTCTTCTTGCCTTCCTCGAGAGAATGGCAGGCTTTGCACTTGTTGAAGACCTTCTTGCCCTTTGCGGCATCGCCTTCTGCGAGGGCCGACGTGCTCCCTAGGGCCAGGAAAACGGCGCAAACGGCACCCATGAGTCTGATCGAAGTCATGCGTTCTCTCCTAACTGAACCACGGCGCTGCCAAGCCGTATGCCCTGACGCGCCCCTCATTTGCTCTTACGGCTAGGGATTTTTTAGGCGATCAGCCGCCTGTTTTCCAGCCCGATTGATGAGCTAGGCGGGGCCTACCAGGCCACCCATCCTTGGCATCAGATAACCAGGGTGGTGCTCTGCGAGCCAGCGTCAAAGTAATGCTCATCGCAGTTCTCCCCCGGGCCGCCGCGATCGACCACGAGGAAGTCGGCTTCCTCGCCTATCACGAGCAGCGGATGGTGCCAGACGCCGCGTCGATAGTTCACGCCTTGCGATCCATCGGTGATGAAGGCGCGCAGCCGTTCGGGGTCGGGCGTCACACCGGGCTCGCCGACGACGACTAGAAAGGGACGATCGGTGAGCGGCACGAAGGCCTGGCTGGCCAGCGGATGCCGCTCCATCATCTCGATCGCCAAGGGGTACTCGCGTGGCTGACCGCGAAAGATGCTGAGCAACGGCCGGCCGCCGGCCTCGACAACGTCTACGGCGGCCAGATCGTGGAAGCGCTCCGTCGTTCCGTTGTTGATGGTGAAGTGCTCGCTGTCGGCGATCTCGATGACGTCGCCGAAGGGCGCGAAGTCCGCCTTGGTAAGCGGGGTGGGGGTGAGTGTTGTATTCGCCATGACCGATGTCCCGCGTTCAGCGGACGATGTGACCGTGCAGGCGCAGGCGGGCGACGCCGCCGTCCGGCAGGAGGATGAGGCGCAGGTGGGTCCAGGTCCGGTCATCCTCGACCGGAATGAAGTGATGGGAATCGCCCTGCAGGCTCGTGGCCGGCACAAGTTCCTGCCAGCTTGTGCTGTCGTCCGGATCGCTCTCGCTGCTGCAGCCATCAATCGAGGCGGCCGGCGGGTAGTTGCCGGTGAAGTGGCTGGTATCGATATCGACGCCCTTGACGATGCCGGGCCGGCCCAGGCGCAGAATGCAGTAGTCGAGTCCGCCAGAGCGGCGGCGGCGGCTTTCCCAGCCGTCCATCCACTTGCCGTGGTCGTCGTATTTGTCCGGGATGAAGACCGGCGGCTCGGGATTGATCATGCGTTCCTTGGGCGCGAAGAAATCGTCGCTGGCAAAGATCACTTCGGCGCCCAGGCGCGGCTGGGCGAGGTCGATCCAATTTTCGACGAAGGCGTGCTGTTCTGCGGTTTCCGTCACGATTCTATCCCCAACTCAGCTTTACTCGGCCGGCGTCTCCGCGGCCGCCGGCGCGGTTTCCTTAACGGCCGGGTGGGTCGCACGCCAGTGGTTCGCAATGTCGATCCGCCGGCACAGCCAGACCTTGTCGTGCGCCTGAACGTGGTCGAGGAAGCGGGCCAGCGCTGCGGCGCGGCCGGGACGCCCGACCAGGCGGCAATGTAGGCCCACCGACATCATCTTGGGTGCGCTCTCGCCCTCTGCGTAGAGCACGTCGAAAGCGTCGCGGAGATAGGCGAAGAACTGATCGCCTGAATTGAAGCCCTGGGCCGTAGCGAAGCGCATGTCGTTGGCATCGAGTGTGTAGGGCACGATCAGGTGCGGCTGAGTGGGACCCTGCACCCAATAGGGCAGCTCGTCGGCGTAGCTGTCCGCATCATAGAGGAAGCCGCCCTCCTCCATGACCAGCCGTCGGGTATTGGGACTGACCCGCCCCAGGTACCAGCCGAGTGGCCGACTTCCAGTCACTTGAGTGTGGATATCGATGGCCTTTCTAAGATGCGCCAGCTCGGTCGCCTCATCGAAGAACTGATACTCGATCCAACGATAGCCGTGGCTGGCGATCTCCCAGTCCGCCTCGTTCATGGCCGCGACGGCCTCGGGGTTGCGTTCGAGGGCCATCGCCACCCCGAAGACCGTGACCGGAACCCCGCGTTCGGTGAGCATCCTGTGCAGGCGCCAGAAACCGGCCCGGCTGCCGTACTCGTAGATCGACTCCATGTTCATGTGGCGCACGCCGCGTAGCGGCTGGGCCGACACCACCTCGGAAAGGAAGGCCTCGGAGGCTTCGTCGCCGTGCAGGATGCAGTTCTCGGCGCCTTCCTCGTAGTTGACGACGATTTGGACGGCGACACGCGCGCCGCCCGGCCACTTGGGGTCCAGGGGGCGGGCGCCATAGCCGATCATGTCGCGCGGATAGGACGGTTCCATACCGATGTCTTCGCCTCGATTGTACAGTGGGTAATGGTATTGGATGGACCATAATCCTGTACAGAACTAGAGGCGATCTGCCAACGGCCTCGTATCGCGCGGCCAGTCGTGCGCCACCTGGGCGGGTCTGCCTTCCGTTGCGCCAAAAGAATGGCGCGGCTACCTGCCGCGCCCTTGCCGGGGAACAAGTAGGTGCGCCCGGGCCCGATTTAGGCACGGGGGAGGGGCCGGCCCATCCTGGACAGACCCCTCCTGAGGGATGATCAGGCTACGATGTCGCCACCGTCGAGGTTGATCGCCGGCAGGCCCGTGATGACGGCCAAGACTTCCGAGACGCCGCCGACGCCATCGTTGACGACCAGAGCGGCATCGTTGGCGTCGCCACCAAGGTCTTCGGCCGAGACGAAGCTCGCCTGGCCGGCGTCGGTTCCGAAGTCGAGTCCCTCGAGGTCGATCAGGTCGGAGCCGTCTTCGAAGTCGGTGATCACGTCGGCCAGCGCCAGGGTCGCGCCGCCGTCGCCCGCGGCATAGACGAAAGTGTCGCTGCCGCTACCGCCAGTCACCTCATCGGCGCCGACACCGCCGTCGATGATGTTGGCCAGGCCGTCGCCGAGCAGGTTGTCGTCGCTGTCAGAGCCGACCAGGTTCTCGATCGAGTTCAGCTGATCCTGCTCGACCACCGCGACCGGGCCATTCGCGCTATCGAGCCCGGCGTTCAGGGCAATCGGCCCGTTCACGCCGACCGGAGCCACATGAACGTGGATCGGGCTACCGCCAACGTCGATCAAGGTATCTGGGTCCAGATGATCGACCGAGAGGCTGATGTCATAGGTGTTGTTCACCGTATCGACGGTCAGCTCGGCGGTACCGGTCGCCGGCGTGTCGGCCGGCGGCACTTCCTGCGCACCGTTGAGGGTCGCAGTGAAGCGGACCACGGGCTCGCCGATCGTCGTCGGGTCGACTTCAAGCTGACCACGGACCTCGCCACCGGGGAAGGCGGAGGTGTGGACGTTGTAGTAGGCCCCGCCATCGATGAAGGTCTGCAACAGATCTTCGGCCGTTGCATTCTCCCCGCTCAGGTCCGCGAAAGGACCATCGTCGACGCTGAAGGTGAAGCCGACGTTGGACGTCGCGGTACCCGCTGCCAGATCGGCGGTGACCCCGACGTTGCTGTCGCTGAAGTCAGCGGTGTCGTTACCGGCGCCGCCCAGCAAATTGTCATTGCCCTTGCCGCCCAGCAGCCGGTCGTCGTCTTCGCCGCCGATCAGCGTGTCGTTGCCGGCACCGCCATCGATCACGTCGTTGCCGGTTCCGCCGTCGATCACATCGTTGCCGCCCTGATTGCTCAGCAGGTCGACGGTGATGCGCAGCAGCTCAGGCGCCGGATCCTGGGTGAAATCGGCGATCGTGGGATCGACCGTCGCTCCGGACACCGTGGTGCCGCCCAGAATGTTGACCGGCGTGCCACCCGGATTGCCTTCCGAGCCGTTGAAGCCGAAGTGCGGCTGCACGGTCCCGCCTTCCGGCGTACCCTCGTCGAGCGCCGTCTGGTTGAGGAAGGCCGCGCCCAGCTCGTTGTTCACCTCGGTGCCGGCGTCGAGCACATCGTCACCGGTCCGCAGGATCTCGACCGGGCCCAGGAAATTGCCAAAGGCGTCGAAGATCGCCTCGCCCTGGGGATCGTCGGTGGTGGCCAGGAAGGCATCGTTCGAGGGAATGACCATGGTCGCCCAGGTGAAGAAGCGGGCGCTCGAGGGGTCGGCCACGTTCAGGGTTGCCTGCGCCTGCTCGCCCGGATCGATCGGGCCGGGCACGCCGGCAGTCCCAAAGATCGTGCTGTCGACGCCGCCGCTGGCACCGGCCTGGGCCACGAACTCGGCCGAGATCGGCGGTACGACGCCGTCCTCCGCCAGGCGCTCGAGGCCCTGGCTGGCGGCCTCGCCGGCATTGAAGAGATCAAAGCTCTGGCCGTCGTGGAAGCCGAACCAGACCGGGGTCAGGAAGGTGCCACCCGGCTCCAGCAGGTTCTCGACGGTGACCACGAGCGATGGGCCTTCGCCCAGATCGTCGCCGCGCAGCACGTCGTCGCCGCCGCCGCCGAGGATGATGTCGTCGCCGAGGCCGCCGCCGATCACGTTGCTCTCGCCGTTGCCGGAGAGGGTGTCGTCGTTCTCGGATCCGGTCAGGTTCTCGATGCTGATCAAGGTGTCGGTCACCGGACCGGCTGGTCCCTGGTAGGTCGCCGTGCCGGAGCCGAGATCGGCGGTCACGGCGGAGCCGATATCGCTGAAGTCGGCCGTGTCGATGCCCTCGCCGCCGTCGGCGGTGTCGTTACCGCCGCCGCCGCGCAGGATGTCGTTGCCTTCGCCGCCCTTCAGGTCGTCGGCACCGCCGCCGCCGGCCAGCAGGTCGTTGCCGTTGCCGCCGTCGAGAGCATTGGCACCGCCGTCGCCGAACAGCTGGTCGTCATTGGCCGAGCCGGTCAGGTTTTCGAAGTTCTGCAACTGCTCGACAATGGTGACATCGGGGGCCGGCTGGTAGCTCGCCAGGCCGGCGCCCAGGTTCGCAATCACAGGAGCGCCGATGTCGCTGAAGTCGGCCGTGTCGATGCCTTCGCCGCCGTCGGTGATGTCCTGGCCGCCGCCGCCGCGGATGACGTCGTTGCCGGCCCCGCCGATCAAGGTGTCGGCCCCGCCGCCACCGGCCAGCAGGTCATCGCCATCGCCGCCGAGCAGCTCATCGTTGCCGGCGCCGCCGAAGACACCGCTGGCGACCTCGCCCTCGGTGCCGTCGTAGCTGTCGTTGCCGCTGCCGAGAAGGACGTCGCCGACGATCAGATTGCTGTTCGTCACCTCGACATCGCCGGCCGCCTCGGTGGCATCGATGCCGACCGTGCCTTCGATCGTGCCCTCGTTGATGATTTCACCGTCCAAGGCCGTGTTGGCGGCGATGCGGATACCCGCGGCCGATTCCGACTTGATCAGACCGGAGTTGACGATGTCGCCCTCGAAGGTCGTGGTCCCCGTGGTGATCCCGGAGAAAAGCCGGATGCCGTCGCCCGTTAGGTTGCCGTCGCCATCGCCGCGGCCAATCACCTCGCCGTCGTTGTTGACCTCGGCCTCGACCACATCGCCGTCCTCGTCACCGATCTGCAGCGAGATGCCGGCGCCGTTATTGCCTTCGCCGGCATCGATCAGGCCGCTGCGGAAGTTGTTGACCACGAAGTTCTCGGACGTTGAGTTGGCATAGACCGTGCCGTTGCGCTGGTCGCCGGTCCCGACGATGTCGCCGCGGTTGTTCAAGGTGACGTCCTCGCCGTCGATGTTGACGGCACGGCTGTCGCTGCTGATCACGCTGTTGCGGAAGTTGTTGATCTCCGCGTCGTGGTCGCCGTTACTAAAGAACACGCCGTTGAAAGCGCCGGAGATCTCTCCGCGGTTGTTGATCTCGCCGTCAAAGTTGACGCCTTCCTGGATGATGACGCCGCTGGCTTGCTCAGAGGAGATCTCGCCGCTGCGCCCGTTGTTGACATCGCCTTCGAAGGTCGTGGTTCCGCCCGGAACGCCGGAGAAGAAGCGGATGCCGTCGCCGGTCAGGTTCCCCTCGCCGTCGCCGCGGCCGATGATCTCGCCACGATTGTTGATCTCGCCCTGGACCTCGTCGCCCTCGACGTCGCCGATCTGCAACGAGATGCCGGCGCCATCGTTGCCCTCTCCGGCATCGATCACGCCGCTGCGGAAGTTGTTGATCTCGAAGTCGTCGGCGGTCGCGTTGGTGTAGACCGTGCCGTTGCGCTGGTCGCCGGTGCCGAGGATGTCGCCGCGGTTGTTCAGGGTAACGTCCTCGCCGTCGATGTTGACGGCTCGGCTGTCGCTCTGGATCACGGCGTTGCGGAAGTTGTTGATCTCCGCGTCGTGGTCGCCATTGCTGAAGAAGACGCCGTTGAAGGCGCCGGAGATTTCTCCGCGGTTATTGATGTCGCCGTCGAAGTTGACGCCTTCCTGGACGATGATGCCGCTGGCTTGCTCAGAGGAGATCTCGCCGCCGCGGCCATTGTCGACATCGCCGCGGAAGGTGGTCGTGCCGTCCGTGACGCCGGAGAAGAAGCGGATGCCGTCGCCGGTCAGGTTCCCCTCGCCGTCGCCGCGGCCGATGATGTCGCCGCGATTCTCGACCTCGCCGCTCACCACGTCGCCGTCCACATCGCCGATCTGCAGCGAGATGGCGGCCCCGTCGTTGCCCTCGCCGGCATCGACGACGCCCTCGCGGAGGTTCTTGATGGTGAAGTCCTCGGCCGTGGCGTCGGAATAGATCGTGCCGTTGCGCTGATCGCCGGTGCCGAGAATATCGCCCTTGTTGACGACGGTGACGCTATCGCCGCCGATGTTGACCGCGCGGCTGTCGCTGCTGATCTCGCCGTAGTTGATCAGATCGCCCGAGGATTCGCCTCCGTTGGCGAAATCCACGCCGTTGACGTCGCCCGAGATGACGCCGCGGTTGTGGATCAGGGCGTCCTCGCCGGTAACCTGGATGCCGGTCTGCTGGCTCGTGATCACGCCGGACTCGAAGTTCTTCACCGTGCCGTCGTCTCCCTCGATAAGCACGGTCGGCGTCACGCCGGTGGTCGAGACGGTGCCCTCGTTCTTGAGCGTCACGTCATCGTTGGCGAAGGTGAAGGCCGGTGCACCGTCGGCCGAGGTGGTCGTGCCGGCCTCGACAAGGAAGGCATCGCCGTCGTTTTGGCTGACGATGGGTTGATCGTTGCCGTCGGGGACAATCTGCGCGTTTTCCGCGTCGTACCGGTCCGACTTGCCGGACTTGAAGGCGCTCATGAAGCGGTTGAAAATGTTCATGTCAATCTCCTGCTTTTGGGCGATGCCATTGCGTGAAGGGAGGCTCGGAGCAGGCGCATCCGAGTGCGATCGAGGGGACAGGTGCCGGAACAGGCCGGGACGGGAGGCAGATGCGGGGTGGAAGCGGAGTGCCGATTGGTCCCGGACAGGGCAGGCTTATCGGCGTCCCGGAAAGGGGCGCGGAACTGTGTAATTCCCGGGTCACCAAAGCCTCCCTGTTGACCGCTTGACACAAGACCTATATCCGGGGATGTGACTTACCGCTTCTGGTACCGTTACCGGTCAGTTATGTTGGTTAAAAGGTGTTACGATTGCCGTTCGCTTCGAATCACGAGTTCGCGAGCGCGGCGTGAGAAAGGGGAACTCACCGCGGTGGGTCGGCGGTGTCGTTTCGGGGCGCAGCGATGGGGAGCATGTGAAGGAGATGAGCAACCATGACCGCAAGCCGCCGCGATCAGTTGGTCCAGACGGCCGTCGATCTGTTCTATAGCAACGGCTATCACGCGACCGGGATCGAGAAGATCCTCACGGCTGCGGGGGTTTCGAAGCCGACCCTATATCGGCACTTTAACTCCAAGGACGAGCTAATCGTTGCGGCCCTGCAGAAGTGGGACGAAGACAGCCGTACCTGGTTGGAGGAAGAGGTACAGAAACGCGGCGGCACGCCGCGCGAGCGCCTTCTGGCGGTCTTCGATACCTATCACGACTGGTTCCGGGAGGAGGGCTTCCAGGGCTGCATGTTCATCAATGCCATCGTCGAGTACCCGGAGCAGGAGAACCCGATCCACGTCGCGACCCTGGAGCACAAGCACTTCGTCACGGCCTATATGCGCAATCTGCTGCGCGAAGGCGGGGCGGCGGACGCGGACGAGCTCGCCGATCAGCTCATGATCCTGCTGGAAGGGGCCATCGTCACGGCGCACGCCAACGGACGGTCGGACCCGGCGCAGCGCGCGCGCAGCATGGCGGAAAAGATCCTCGACGGCGCCCTGTCCTGATGGGCCTGGCCGTCTTGCTGTCGCCTCAGGCCCGCATGCGCTCACCCTTGGGGTCGAACAGCGGCTCGGCGGAGAAGCTCGCCGGGATGCGGTCGCCCAAAATCTCCACCTCGAAGCCATTGCCGGTCTTGGCCAGCTCCGGCGGCAGGTAGGCCAGCGCGATGCTCTTGCCGACCGAGTGCCCATAGCCGCCCGAGGTCACGAAGCCGACCACCTCGCCGTTGTGGAACACCGGCTCGTCGGAAACGGCGTCGGCATCGGCGGCCTCGATCACTAGGGTCCCGAGCGTGCGTTTCGGCTCCGCGCCCTGCTGCTCCACCGCCGCCTGCAGGCCGATGAAGTCGTTCTTCTTGGTATCGACGAAGCGGCCCATGCCGGCTTCGAAGGCCGTGTAGTCCGGGGTGTACTCCCGGGTCCAGGAGCCGAAACTCTTTTCTAGGCGGAGGGCGTTCAGGGCCCGGCCGCCGAACAGGCGCAAACCCAGGTCCTCGCCGGCCTGGCGCATGGCGTCGTAGACCGCGAGTTGGTATTGTGCCGGGAAGTAGATCTCGTAGCCGAGATCCCCGGTGAAGGAGATGCGGGCGACGATGGCCGGCGCCGAGGCCACGTTCGTCTCGCGCACCTGCCGGAAGGGGAAGGCCGCGGTCGAGAGGTCCTTGCGGCAGAGCCGCGACAGCAGCTCGCGCGACTTGGGCCCGGCGATGGCGAAGCCCAGCATCTCGGCCATGACGCTGCGGATCTGCACGCCCTGCTCGGGCAGGTGCTTCCAGAACCAGCGCAGGTGATAGCGTTCTGCCAGGCCTGAGCCGAAGAGATAGAAACGCTCAGGCCCCAGCCGTGCCACGGTGAAGTCGCCGATCAGCATGCCTTTGGCGTTCAGCATGGGCGACAGCAGGATGCGCCCTTCGCTCGGCATGTGGTTGGCCAGCATCCGATTGAGCCAGGATTCTGCCCCGGGCCCGGTTACCTCGTACTTGGCGTAGCCGGCGATCTCCAGCAGACCCACAGCCTCGCGCACGGCGCGGCATTCCTCGCCGACCGGCTCGAAAGCGTTGGAGCGCCGGAAGCTCGGCGTCTCGATGGTGCCGGCGCCGTTCTTCGAGAACCAGAGCGCGTGCTCCAGCCCGTATGCGGCGCCGAAGACGGCGCCTTCGGCCGCCAGTTGGTCGTAGATCGGTGTGGTCTTGAGCGGCCGGGCGGCGGGCAGCTCCTCGTTCGGAAAGGTGATCTTGAAGCGGCGGCGATAGTTCTCGCAGACCTTGTCATAGGTGTAGCCGGCCGTCGCGAAGGGCCCGTAGCGGGCTACGTCCATGGCGAAGACGTCCATGCCGGGCTCGCCCTCGATGATCCACTGGGCGAGCGACAGGCCGACCCCGCCGCCCTGGGAAAAACCGGCCATGACGCCGCAGGCGACGTAATAGTTCCTCATGCCAGGCACCGGCCCGATCAGCGGATTGCCGTCCGGCGCGAAGGCGAAGGGGCCGTTGACGATCTTCTTGATACCGGCGTTTGCCAGGCAGGGGTAGCGCTCGTAGGCTATGCCCAGGTTATCGAGGATACGGTCGAGTTTGTTTTCCAGCAGGTCGTGGCCGAAGTCGAGCGGCGTGCCATTGGCGGCCCAGGGCTCGCAGGCCTGTTCGTAGGTGCCGAGCAGGATGCCCTGGCCCTCCTGACGGAAGTAGCTCTCGCCTTCGAAATCGATGGCGTGGACCATCTCCTTGTCCAGCGCCTCAACCTCCGGGATGTTCTCGGTGATCAGGTACTGGTGCTCCATGGGCAGGATCGGCAGTTGCAGCCCGACCAGGGCGGCGACCTCACGGCCCCAGAGGCCGGCGGCGTTGACCACGATGTCGGCCTTCACGGTGCCTTTGGGCGTGACCACCGACCAGGTGCCGTCGGCGGCTTGGGTCATCTCGGTAACCGGCGTGTGCCGGTAGACCTCGGCGCCGCCGATCCGCGCCGCCTTGGCATAGGCCTGGGTGACGCCGGAGGGATCGACGTGTCCGTCGCTCGGGTCGAAGAGGGCGCCGGTCAGGTCCTTGGTCTCGACCACGGGCAGCTTGTCGCGGACCTCCTCCATCGTGATGAATTCCAGGTCGAGGCCCAGGATGCGCGCCTTGCCGCGCGCCGCCTTGAGGAAATCGAGGCGCTCGGGTGTCGCCGCCAGGTAGATGCCGCCGGTGTAGTGCGCGCCGCAGGACTGGCCGGAGATCTCCTCGATCTCCTTGTAGAGGTTGATTGTGTAGCCCTGTAGCTTGGCCACGTTGGGGTCGCTGTTGAGGGTGTGCATGCCGCCGGCGGCATGCCAGGTCGAGCCCGAGGTGAGCTCGTCCCGCTCCAGCAGGACCACGTCCTTCCAGCCCAGCTTGGTCAGATGATAGAGGATGCTGCAGCCGACAACGCCGCCGCCGATGACGGCCACCTGTACATGCGATCGCATGGACCCGAGTCCCAGATAGTTGTTCGTCAGTCAGATTGCCCGGCCGGGGGAGCCGGCCGAAACCTTGCCATAGCCTGTAGCGCGGGTGGGCGATTTGCAGTTTTCCTCAGGCGCCCTGCGCTAAGGCGTATGCGACGCGAGGTCAGGAAGGCGGCGGATAGGAGCTGCCTTGCCCGGGCCGGCTAGCCGAGCGGTGCGGAGAGGGCCTCGCCGTAGGGGCTCGCCTGGCCATCCGACGTCCGGCCCAGATCGGCGACCAGCAGATGCGGCACGTTCGCCGACCAGCTGGCCACGACCGGATCGCCGATATCCAGCGGAGCGCCGTAGAATTCGGCGTCGGAGACGTAGGCCACGAAGTCCTCGCCGCCCGGCACCTCCAGGGTCACCTTGACGTAGGTTCCCTGGTACTCGATGGCGAAGATCGTGCCGGTGACACTGTTGGCCGCCGCCTCTTGGCCGCCGCCGCGGGCCAATTTGATGTGATCGCGCCGCACGGCGAAGTTCACGGTCGTGCCCTGCTGCAGGGCCGCGCCGTTGAGCGGCAGGGAGAAGCGCCCGCCGTGGCTGCCGTCCAAGGTGGCGCTGCCGTCGCGCACCTCGATGACCTTACCGCTCAGCACATTCTGGCCGCCCATGAAGCGCGCCACATAGGCGCTCTGCGGCAGCATGTAGATCTCCTGGGGCGAGGCCGCCTGCTCGATGCGGCCCTGTTCCATCACCACCACCATGTCGGCCACGGCAATCGCCTCGAGCTGGGTATGGGTGACGTGGATGAAGCTGATGCCGAGCTCCTTCTGCATGTGGCGCAGGTGGCCGCGCATCTGCAGGCGCAGGAACTCGTCCAGCGCCGAGAGCGGCTCGTCGAGCAGCAGGACGCGCGGGTCGGTGATCAGGGCGCGCGCCAGAGCGATGCGCTGCTGCTGGCCGCCAGAGAGCTCGGCCGGCACCCGGTCGGACAGATGGTCCAGCTGCACCCGGTCCAGCATCTCGTGCGCGCGCTGGCGCCGCTCGGACTTGCCGACGCCGCGCATCTTGAGATTGAAGGCCACGTTGTCGAGGCAGGTCAGGTGCGGGAAGAGGGCATAGCTCTGGAACATCATGGCGGTGCCGCGGCGCACCGGTGGCAGTCCCTCAACCGCCTCGCCGTCGATCATGACATGGCCGTCGCTCGGGCTCTCGTGGCCGGCGATCATGCGCAGAATGGTGGTCTTGCCGCAGCCGCTGGGGCCCAGCAGGCAGCAATAGGTGCCGGCCGGGATCTTCAGATTGATATCTTCTACGGCGACGGTCTCGCCGAAGCGCTTGGTCACCGAGACCAGGTCTATTTCACCGGTTTGCGCCATCAGCGTTGCGCCCCCTGAATTGGTCGTTACTGCCGCTCGCTGCCATGGGTCAGAGCTACTCTTCGTGCCGCCGCTTCGAGCGGCGACGCTGGATCAAGGCGATCGACCCCAGGGCGAGTCCGATGGCAATGAAGGAAACCACGGTGGTCACTGTGCCGAGCGCATAGAGCGCGGGCGAGGTGACGTTCGTGGTCATGGTCCAGATCTCCAACGGCAGGGTGTTGCGCTGCCCCACCGTCAGCATGGTGCGGGGAAACTCGTCGTAGGAGAGCGTAAAGCCGAACAGCGCCACGGCGATCAGGCCGGGCAGCAGGATCGGCAGCAGGATGTTGGTCAGGATCTTCCAGTCGGTGGCGCCGAGGTCGCGCCCCGCCTCTTCGTAGGCGCGGTTGAAGCGGCTCAGCACCGCAAACATGATTAGCAGGCCGAAGGGCAGGGTCCAGGTCAGCTGGGCGCCGAGGCCGGAGGTGTACCAGGCCGGCGTGACGTCGAGCAGCGAGAACATCAGGCCGATGCCGAGGCCGATCAGTAGACCGGGAAAGACTAGGCTGGCGATCGCCATGTAGAAGACCGCCGCCGCACCGAAAAAGCGTCGCCGGAAGGCGAGACCGGCCATGACCGAAATGACCACGGTGATCGCCATGACGATCAGCGCCAGCGGAATCGAGCGGCCGAAGGAGCCGGCAAAGTCGCCGGTCCGTTGCTGCTCGAAGAGGGCGCCGAACCAATGCAGCGAAACGCCCCTAAGCGGGAAGGTCAGGCCGCCGCTTGGGCCCTGGAAGGATAGAATGTAGATCGCCGACATGGGGCCGTAGAGAAACAGCACGAAGAGCACGAAGAAGGCCGCCAGAGCATAGAAGGTCCAGGGGCGTTTGCCGCTTGGATCGCGCATGCGCCCCTCCTAACCCGAAAGCTCTTTGCGGACATCGACGATCCGCAGAATGGCCGTCACCATCAAGGTGACGATGATCAGCAGGATCACGGCGCTGGCCGCCGCCGGCGGATATTGCAGCAGCGCGATCTCGTTCGACATCGCCATGACCACCGACGCGCTCTGCCCGCCGCTCATGATCTTGATGACGAAGAAGTCGCCCATGACCAGGGCGATGACGAAGATCGAGCTAAGCGCGATGCCGGTTTTGGAGAGCGGCACCACGATCTCCCAGACCACCTGCCAGCGGCTGGCACCGCCGTCGACGGCGGCCTCCAGGATGGCGGGGTCGATGCGCGCCATGGAGTTGAAGATCGGCACGATCATGAAGAGGGTGAAGAGATGGACATAGGCGATCACCACGGCGAAGTCCGAGAACAGTAGGAAGTCCAGCGGCTCGTCCGTGATCCCCAGGCCGATGAGCGATTGGTTGAAGATCCCGTTGCGGCCGAGGAAGGGGATCCAGGAGATCATGCGGATGATGTTGGAGGTCCAGAAGGGTACCGTGCAGAGCAGGAAGAGCGCGATCTGCCACAGCAGGACCCGCACGTGGAACACCAGGAAGTAGGACACCGTGAAGCCGATCAGAAGGGTGATGGCCCAGACGATCAGGGCGAACTTGATAGTGCTCAGGTAGAGCGAATAGGTCAGGCTCGATTCGAAGAGCTCGACGTAGTTGAAGAAGAGAAAGGCCGGATAGACGTCGAAGTCGTCGTAGTCGAAGAAGCTGACCGCCAGCACCGCGAGCAGCGGCAGGCCGAGGAAGACGATAAGCACCAGAGTCAGCGGTGCGACCTGCAGATAGGGGCGAACACGCGGTGAGATATTCATCTGCGCGGGTGGCTTGGTTTCGTTTCAGGGCGTCTCGAGGCGGGGACGGGGCGGCAGCCCGCCGCCCCGCCTCGCGATCACACCACGATCAGGCCGCGATGAACTCGTTCCACTTGCGAACCATATAGCGGTTCTCGTCCATCACCGTGTTCCAGCAGGCGACGTTGCCCATGCGCTCCCAGAACTTGCCGCCGTCGCGCACGTGGCCGGCCTCTTCCATCTTGTTGCCGTAGGGGTCGGTGATGACGTTCTGCGCCGCCTTGCCCTCGTACCAGTAGTTCCACTCGTCCTCGGACATGAAGCCCTTGGCAGTCTCGGGTACCGAGCTGTAGTAGCCCTGCTTGGCGATGAAGCCGCCCTGCCAGCCGGACTGGTGCCAGTTGATGTAGTCGTAGGCGGCATCCAGCTTCATGCCTTCCAGATGACCCATCAGGCCCATGCCGGAAGCCCAGGCGCGATAGCCTTCCTTCAGCGGTGCGTAGTAGCAGGGGATGCCGCGCGAGCGCACGGCGGTCACCGCCGGCGACCACATGGACTGGATCACCACCTCGCCCGAGGCCATCAGGTTCACCGACTCGTCGAAGGTGGTCCAGAAGGCGCGGAACTGCCCCGACTTCTTGGCCTCGACGAGGATCTCGACGGTCTTGTCGAGCTCCTCCTTGGTCATGTTGCCCTTGTCGCCGTACTTGATGTCGCCGCGCGCCTCGATCGCCATGGCGGCATCCATGATGCCGATCGAGGGCACGTCGATGATGGCCGAGCGTCCTTTGAACTCGGGGTTCAGCAGCTCCGCCTAGCTCTCGATCGGCCGGCCGACGATGTCCGGGCGAATGCCCAGGGTGTCGGCGTTGTAGATCGTCGGGATGACCGTCGCGAAGTTGGTTGGGCCGCTGGCGAACTCCTTGCCGTCGGCCGCCTCCAAGTACTGCACCTCGAAGGGCAGGGTGCCCTGGTCGGAGACCTTGCTGCCATCCGGATACTCGCCCTTGCTGAAGATCGGCACCACCTTGTCCCATAGCTTGAAGCGCTGCAGGTCGATGCCCTGCAGCACGCCGCGCGGGGCCAGTTTGGCGATCATCCAATACTCGATGTCGGCGATGTCGAGCGACTTCGGTTGCGTCGCCACGCGGTTGACCAGCGCGTCCGACGCGGCGTTCTGCATCTCGACCGTGAAGCCGAGCTCCTTCGAAGCCTCGCGCCCGATATCGATGATCGAGGAGTAGGAGCCGCCGACCTGGACCAGCGTTATGTCCTTGATGTTCTGCGCCCAGATGGTTGGGAAGCCGCCGAGCGCGCCGGAGCCGGCGGCGAGGCCCGCTGCCGCTGCCGTTCCTTTGAGCACCCTGCGACGTGAGAGACCGCCTCTTTCACCGGCCGCTTTGATGGCCATTTTTTTCTGTTTCGCCATGTGACCGTTTCTCCCTTGGATCAGCCTGGTTGACGCCGGGGCTGCTGGCCGGCCCGTACCGCAGGTGATTTCGAGTGAGTGCGTAACCGCGCGTCCCAGCCCCCCTTTTTATACACCTCATTTCACGCCCTTGAGAGACAGATTGCCGCAGTGGCGCGAGGAGGTTCAAGCCCGCAAACAGCTTAGCAAGAGTGTATAACGCATGCAAGAAGCCAAAAGTTTGCGCCGCATATTTGGTAGTTTTCAAGCGTTTTGCGTTGACCTTCAAAGCTTCTGATCGTACTTCTAATACGTAATACAGAAATATCGCGTGCCGAGGCGAACGGCTGCGGCACTGGTTTCGGGGCGCAGGCACTGCGTCAGGCAAGCGGCCAGCCGTTCGCCTTCTGCACTTGGCCAAAGGCCCGGGAATAGGCTCGGGAAGCAGGGATGGGGCGCCCTAGGTAATGTCGATGCGTGTGGAAGGCGACACGAGCTCCATCGGGCGAGTGGAGGCGGGACCCGTGCGCCCGCTCTACGAAACCGTTTTCAGTTTCCTGCGGGAGCAGATCGTCGCCGGCCGGCTGCCACAGGGTGGCGTGCTGCAAGAAGGGCCGTTGGCGAGTTTCTTCAAAGTCAGCCGGGCGCCGGTGCGCCGTGCCCTAGAGAAGCTCCACGAGGAGCGACTGATCGAGCCGCGCGACGGCCGTGGCTACTCGATTCGCTCTGGCCGTACGGGCCGGCGCGGCCCCGGGCGTGGCGAGGTCGAGATCCGCCTCGACAGCGAGGCGCTCCGCGGACTGTTCGGCGAGCTCGATACGGCCGAGTTCGACCGCAGCACGGCCTGGGAGCGCATTTACGCCGCCGCCGAGGCGGAAATCGCCGCCTGCCTTCCCTTCGGAACCTACCGCATCCTGGAATCCAGTCTTGGCGACTACTTCTCGGTCAGCCGCACCGTGGTGCGCGAGGTGCTGAGCCGGCTGCGGGACCGGCGCCTGGTCGAAAAAGATCGCCGCTCGCACTGGGTCGCCGGTCCGCTTACAGCGCGGATGGTGTCTGAGAACTACGAGATCCGCCGGCTGCTCGAGCCGCGCGCCCTGGTCTCCGTCGCCGACAGCCTGGAGCCGGCAGCGATCGAGGCCATGCTGCAGCGCGTAATTGCCCTGGAGCGCGACTTCGAAAGCGCGGACTCGGAAACCATCGAGCGGATCGACGAGGACCTGCACGTCACCTGCCTCTTGGGCCTAAAGAACCGGACCATGTTGTCGGTGATCTCGGACAATCAGCTGCCCTTTATCGTCAATCAGGCTTTTCGTCGCCACCTGGGCCTGCATGTCGACGAGTCCATCCCGCGCGAGCACCGGCTAGTCTTTGAGCAGCTGGCGCTCGGCGCCAAGGCCGCCGCGGGGGCCGCGCTAGAGGCCCACCTGCTGGCCAGCGAACGGCGGACCATCGCCCAGCTCAAGGTGCTCTCCGTCTTTCCCGAGCCGGAGATCGCGCCCTACCTCCTGCGGATTCACTGAGCCATGGCGGCGGCGACCAAGAAAGAAACGCTGCGCGTCCTGGGCACCCAGGCCACCCTTCTCGAGCCGATCCGGCGGCAAGCCGAGGCCGACCTGGGCGTCAAGATCGTCTACGAGGTGCTCGACGGCGTCTCGGCGCAGCAGAAAGCGGTCACCGATCCGCTGTCCTTCGACATCTACGATCAGTGGTTCAACAGTGCCGAGCTGGTCTGGACTGCCGGCTCGCTGCAACCGATCGAACTCAAGCGGATCGATCTTTGGGACAAGGTCAGCGATCTCACCAAGAAGGGCCGCCTGACCGCCCACGCCAAGCTGGGCCAAGGCGTCAATCCGGTGAGCCGGCTTTACGTGAAGTCCGACAAGTCGCTGGGGCCGCAACCGAGCGACTGGATCAGCATGTTGCCGACGGCGCACAACGTGGACAGCTTCGGCTACCACCCGAAGATCCGCAAAGACCTGGGGCCCGACGAGCCGGAGAGCTGGTCCTGGCTGCTCGACAAGCGCTGGCGCGGCAAGGTCGCGATCCTCAGCGACCCGGCGATCGGCGCTGTCGACATCGCGCTCGCCCTGCAGGCCGGCGGCCGGCTTGAGTTCGACGACATCGGCAACATGACCATTGAGGAGATCGACGCGCTCTTCGCGCTGTTGACGGAGCTGCGGGGCGGCGGACACTTCCGCGCGACCTGGAGCTCGATACCGGAATCGGTCCAGGTCATGGAGCGCAGCAACGTGCTGCTGGCGAATCTCTGGTCGCCCGCGATCACCATGCTGCGGGCCAGGCACAAGTCCCTAGTCTACGCCTCGCCGGTCGAGGGCTATCGCGGCTGGCACAGCGGCATCGGCCTCTCGTCGCGCCTGGAGCCCAAGCGGCGCGACCTGGCCTACGACTACCTCAACTGGTGGCTCTCCGGTCCGGCCGGCGCGATCGTCGCCCGGCAGGGCTATTACATGTCGGTGCTCGACACGACCAGGGAGCAGCTGACCCAGGACGAATGGGCTTACTGGTACGAGGGCGCGCCGGCGGCCTGTGATCTCTGCGATCCGCAGGGAGCCGTCGTCGTGCAGGCGGGCGAGCTGCGCGACGGCGGCTCCTATTGGAAGCGCCTGTCGAACATCGCCGTGTGGAACGCGGTGATGGACGAGCACAACTACCTGGTCCGTCGTTGGAACGAGTTTTTGCTGTCCTAGAGAGGCAACCCGGGAGCGCAAGCGAGCTCCCAAAACAAGGAGAGGGAGACATGGCGAAAGAGATCTTCTGTGCGTTCGGCGTCGACGTGGACGCGGTGGCCGGCTGGCTCGGCTCCTACGGCGGCGAGGATTCGCCGCTCGACATTTCCCGCGGAATGTTCTCTGGCGAGGTCGGCACGCCGCGGCTGCTTAACCTCTTCGACCGCTTCGGGATCAAGACCACCTGGTTCATCCCCGGCCATTCGATCGAGACCTTCCCGGAGCAGACGCGGATGGTCGTCAAGGCCGGCCATGAGATCGGCGTGCACGGCTATTCGCACGAGAACCCGATCGCCATGACGCCGCAGCAGGAAGAGGACGTGCTTGACCACTGCATCAACCTGGTCACCAAGGTCTCCGGCCGCCGCCCGACCGGCTACGTCGCGCCCTGGTGGGAGTTCAGCCCGATCACCAACGAGATGCTGCTGGCAAAAGGCATCAAGTACGACCACAGCCTGATGCATCAGGATTTTCAGCCCTACTACGTCCGCGTCGGCGACAGCTGGACCAAGATCGACTTCTCGAAGAAGGCGAAGGACTGGATGAAGCCGCTGGTGCGCGGCAAGGAAACCGACCTGATCGAGATCCCGGCAAGCTGGTACACTGACGACCTGCCGCCGATGATGTTCATGAAGGCGGCGCCGAACAGTCACGGCTTCGTCAATCCGCGCGATATCGAGCAGCTCTGGCGCGATCAGTTCGACTGGGTCTATCGCGAGTACGACTATGCGGTCTACACCATGACCATCCATCCCGACGTCTCGGGGCGGCCGCAGGTTCTCATGATGCTGGAGCGGCTCTACAATCACATGATCCGGTATCCCGGCGTGCGCTTCACCACCTTCGACGAGATCGCCAACGATTTCGCCAAGCGCTCGCCGCGCAAGAAGCGGGCCGCCAAGGGAAAGAAGAAGTAAGTTTGCAAACGCGGCGGCGGTCGGTCGATCGCCGCCGCGCTCACCGAGCCGGAGGGGAGCGAGAGAGGAACAATGTGCGGACTCTGCGGCATCCTCGGCAGCGACACCCACTGGAGTGACAGCGCGAGCAGCCCGGCGCTGTCCGCGGCGCGACAGGGCTCGCTGACCCGCAGGCAGGAACGCTTGCAGCGCGCCGCTTTGGCCACCCAAGTGCTGAGCCACTATGGCCTAACCCTGCGCGATTGGCAGGGCAGCAGCTACATGCTGAGCAGCCGGACCGGCCGGGCGGAAGTTGTCGATCATCTGGGCACGCTCTGGCCGCTGGCCGAGGCCATGGCGAAGCGGTCCTGCGATCCGCTGGATCCAGCCCTACTTGAGGCATTGGAAGGCTCGTGAGCGCCTACGAGACCTTCGTTCCGGTCAATCTACTGACCGGTTTTCTTGGCAGCGGCAAGACGACCCTGCTGCAGCGCCTGCTGGCCGCGCCGCAGATGGATGGTACGGCGGTGCTGATCAACGAGTTCGGCGAGGTCGGGCTCGACCATCTGCTGCTCGAGCATCTCGACGAGGAGACGGTGATCCTGCAGAGCGGCTGCGTCTGCTGCACCATCCGCGACGACCTCAGCCGGGCGATCCGAGAGCTGCTCGACAAGGCCGAGAAGGGCACCATCCCCCCCTTCGACCGCCTGGTGATCGAGACCACGGGTCTGGCCGACCCGACGCCGGTGGTCTCGACCCTGATGGCCGATCCGGTGCTGCGCCACCACGTGCGCCTGGGCAATGTGGTGACCACGGTCGACGCGCTGAACGCGGAGCGCCATCTGGCGGAGAACCCGGAATCGGTAAAGCAGGTCGCGGTGGCCGACCGTCTGGTATTGACCAAGACCGACATCTGCGACGAGGACACCGCGGCGCGGGCGCGCGCGGTACTCAAGCCGCTCAATCCTTCGGCACCTCTGATCGAGGCGGCAAGCGATGAGATCGATCCCGACCTGCTTCTGGGCCATGACCTCGTCGAGCCTCGGAGCAAGAGCGCCGAGGTTCAGCGCTGGCTTAGCAGGGATGCGCTCTCAGCGCACAGCCATGGGTCGGAAACCGATCCGAACCGCCACGATCTAAATCGCCACGACCGCGGTATCCAGGCTTTCGCCCTGACCTTCGACAAGCCGCTGGACTGGACCGCCTTCGGCTTCTGGCTGACCATGCTGCTGCATGCCCACGGCGACCGGGTGTTGCGGGTCAAGGGCATCCTCAATGTGCCGGACATGGAGACGCCGGTGGTGATCCACGGCGTGCAGCAGGTGGTGCATCCGCCGATCCATCTGGAGCGTTGGCCCGATGCCGACCGGCGCTCGCGTCTGGTCTTCATCGTCCGCGATCTCGATCGGGCGCTGATCGAACGCTCGCTCGCCACCTTCAATCGCCTGGCGAAGCCAGGTCGGCGCGCCGCCTGACATCGAGGCTAGAGGTCTTCGATGAAGCCGAAAGTCGTCCTGATCGCCACCGGCGGCACCATCGCCTCGCGCTATGACCCTGCGTTGGGGCGGGCGGTCGCCTCGCAGAAGGCGGAAGATCTGCTGGCTATGCTGCCTGGCATCGGCGAGGTCGCCGAGCTGGAGATCGACGACTTCGCCACGGTGCCGAGCTTCGATGCCTCGCTCGCCTTCGGCGCCAAGCTAACAAGGCGGATCAACGAGACCCTGGCCCGTGAGGACGTTGCCGGCGTGGTGGTGACCCAAGGCACCGACACCATGGAGGAGACCAGCTACCTGGCCGACCTGCTGCTGCAGACGGACAAACCGGCCGTCTTCACCGGCGCGCAGCGCACCCACGACGATCCGCAGCCGGACGGACCCGGGAACATTCTCGATTCCATACGCACGGCCGCCGCGCCCGAGGCCCGTGGCCTGGGCGCCGTAGTTTGCTTCAACGGCCAGATCCACGCCGCGCGCGATGTCACCAAGGTCCACAGCAGCGCGGTGCAGACCTTCCAGTCCTACGACTACGGCGCGCTGGGGCAGGTCGATGGTGCAGCAGTCATCATTCACCGCCGGCCAGTGCTACGGCAAAGCTTCGCCGTGCAAGATCTGGAAGCCAAGGTGCATCTGGTCCGCCTGTCCCTCGGTTTCGACTGCAGCCTTATCGATGCCCTGCTCGAGACGGGGGCCGCCGGCCTGGTGATCGAAGCCTTCGGTCGCGGCAACGGGCCGTCATGCCTGACGGAGAGGGTGCGGCGTGCCGTGGCCATGGGTGTGCCCGTGGTGATCGCCTCGCGCTGCCCGGTGGGGCGGACACAGCCGATTTACGGTGGTGGCGGTGGGGGCCGGGACCTGGAGGATGCGGGAGCTATCTTCGCCGGAGATCTCAAAGGCCCCAAAGCGAGGCTGCTTCTCGCCGTGCTGCTGTCGCATCGGGATACGCGTGGCCGGATCGCGGAGCTCTTTCGCGCACTGTCCCCCTAGGGAAAGGCTCCATAAGAGTGGGCTCCCTAGGCCTGGGCCGATGGGGCTTCCTGGCCGTAGGCCGCGTCGATCATGGCAGCGGACAGCAGCCCATAGGCGGCGGCCCAGGCCCGCCTGGTTTCGGCGGTCAGGTCGGCACCAAGGCCGCGTTCCAAGGTCCACAGCAGGGCGGCGCCGACGGTGTCGTAATGCTTCTCCACCACGCCGTAGCCGGCATGGCGTACCCCGAGGTCGCGCACGACGGGCAGAATTCGCTCCAGGTCGTTCAGGCCGTTGACTGCGGCTGCGAGCATGGCCATCAGCTCGTGGCCCTGAATCTTCATGTCCCGGCGAAACAGGCTTTTCAGATTGGGGTCCAGTTCGAAGAGCCGGGTATAGAACAGTTCGGCGGCCGCCTCCTCGATGGGGGCGACCTTCTTGAAGCTCTCCTGGACCAGAGTGATTTGTTCGGGCGTCACGCGGAGTCCTCGCGGCATAGGTGTTGCGATGGGGCGAGCCTCCGACCCCTCGCTGGCCAGTGTGTCCCTGGCGTAGTCCGGCCCGCCCGCTGAGATCGGGCATCTCGTAACAAAGCGGGGTTTCCGCCGTGTTTCCCTCGACGCGTCTTATTGTTTCGATTGTTTCAGGGCCCGCGTCGAGAGAACGCACCAGGCGACTGGTTGCTAGGCGTCCTGGAACAGCTTGTCGCCGCGCTCGTCGATGATCTGCCGGGCCTTGGTGACGGCGCAATCGTCGGCGCCTTCCTTGCTGCTGTACATGTCGGCGCGGATGAAGTGGTGTTCCTTCACCTCCTCGCCGACCTGCTTGGTGATCACGCCGACGGTCAGCCACTGCGAGCCCTCGCGGCGCGCCGCCGGGTGGATCATGAAGCCCTTGTACTCGACGGCATTGTCTGCGGAGACGCCGGGGGCGTCCTCCTCCTTGCCGCCCACCAGGCCGCGCAGGAAGTTGCCGATCATTCCGCCCATGGTCAGCCCTCCAGTGTCAGCGGCTTAGCCGCTGTCACGATAAGGATAGTGGAGGTTTGAAGCCGGGCTCAAGGAAAAGCCGGTGCAGTGTTTTTCGGCGCGAGCCGGCTGTTGACACGAATCCGAAGGGCTCTCTAAGAACCGGGCCGTGCTGGACGCGACGAATCCTTCCTGACGCGATGGCCCGGTGCTTCGGTTCTCTGCGAACCGGGCGCCGGGTCATGTCGCTGGGCCGCTGATCGGCCCCTGGCAGTGCCCAAAATAGGAGAGACGCCAAGTGCTTGGACGCGAATCCTTGCTCCTGACGTCTCCCTGGATCAATCCACCCGAAGGCTTCTCGATCCGTCTTTATGGTAGCGGGCGGGCCATTCTTGCCGCAACAAAAGTCGGTCATGAAGTTACAATTTTCGGTGGACAATTTGGCCGGTTATCCACCGTCGAAGCCGGTTATCCCCGCAATTGAACCCCTGACCATTGAGCGAGGCGCGACTCCTCCGGCGGAGGCGGCTCTGCAAGCGACACGGCGGATCCGACGGATCCGCGGACCAGACAGCGAACCTGCGAACTATCCGGTAGGCGTTGCTAGCAGTCGCAGCCTCAGATCCTCATAACCACCGATGTGCTCTCCGTCGATAAACACCTGTGGTATCGATTTGACTCTCGGAAGCTGGTCTCGAAACTCCGAAAGAACCTCTGGATCGCTAATGTCGCGTTCGACGAAGGCGAGCTCGTGGTCTTTCAAGAGCGTTTTGGCGGCTTCGCAGTAGCCACAGCCGGGCCCTGTGAAGAGTTCGATGTTCATCACAATGCGTCTCCCGAGGCGCCTCTTGGGCGACGCGAGCCTCAGGGGCCCGCGCCACCTGTTCTTCAATGTTTGACCTTCAATTGCGGTTGGACACCATCGAACATCGGTTCGAGTTCCACCCCTAACGCGTCGCCGAATTTGGAGACGGCGATGTAGATGGCGATCACGAAGGCCGCATCCACGATTTGCGGCTCGGTCCAATGTTTGTGCAGTCTGTCCCAAAGCTCCTTTGGCACCCGGTTCGCGTCCTCGCCAATTTGCACCGTGAAATCGAGAAGGGCCTTTTCGCCCTCGGTAAAGTGCGGGCTGGTCTTGTACTTGTCGCCCTCCAAATCGGCGACCTTTTCCGCAGGCATGCCCAGCATGTCACAAAGCCGCTCGTGCTGGACGACACAGTATTGGCATTCGTTGCGCAGCGTTGCCTTCAGAATAAGGAGCTCCTTCGTCAGCCAGTCGATCTCGCCGTCCTTCAGGATCGCCATGATCATGTCGGTAAAAACTAATCCGTACTCGGGTTGGTGCCCGAACACCTTGAAGATGTTCAAAAGCGCCTTAAACCGATCTTCTGCCTTGTCATAGAAAGCCAGGGTCTCCGGGCTCGCTCCTTCGCGCTCGACGTAGGATACGGTCATGCTGTCCTCCTCTGTTGCTTGGTCCGGTCGGATCCGGTCCGTTTGGAACGATCATTCAAAATGGCACAAAAAATTATTCGAGCAGGGCCGCCGCTTGCCTGGCAATGGAGCGCAGCAGCGGTGCCTCTGGCCGGCTGCGTGCCAGCACCCGCAGGCCGATGAAGAGCCCGAGCAGGGCCCGCGCGGTCTCGGCCGCGTCGATCCGCTTGGGGATCTCCCGCGCCGTCTGACCCGCCTCGATCATGCTGCGGAAGAAGGCTTCGGTCTCGGCGAAGCCGTCGGCAACGATGGCTGCGACCTACTTGTCGTGCGGCGAGAGCTCGAGGGCCGTGTTGACCAGGAAGCAGCCGCGTCGACCCTTACGTCCCAAGGCCGCTTCGACTGCGTCGTCGAAGGCGGCCAGAATGGTCGCCTTCGGCCCGTTCGCCTGGCGCAGCGCGCTCAGCCAGTCCTGGCGATAGTGCGCATCGTAGCGCCGCAGCGCGGCGAGAAAGAGCGCGCGCTTGTCACCGAAGGTCGCATAGAGGCTGCCCCGGTTGATCCCCATGCAGCTCACCAGGTCCTGCATGGAGGTCGCCTCGTAGCCGCGCCCCCAGAAGGCCTCCATGGCGCGCATCAGAGCGTCATCGCTGTCGAACTGCTTTTCCCAGGGCATCGCTTCAGCCCTCCAATTAGGGAGTAGTAAAATGTTTGGAACGATCGGTCAAGACCTGCACGTTTTGTCATGGTTTGGGTCTGCAGTTAGTAGTGCTTCCGATATGCATTCGTTCAACGCGTCTAGTGCTGGCGGTCATGATGTTAAGCCACGACTTGTCCATAAGACGATGCAGTTCTAGTCATCCTCCCAGCTTCGCGGCCAGCGCGTCGCTCGCAATAGCCGTTTCTTCCTTGTAGCGTTCCACCGCGAAGAACGTGGTGTACCGCACGATGTGCGGATCGTGATCGAAGAGCCGATCACAGACCGCTTGGTACTCCTCCATATCGGCGAAGTTTCCATAGAGAACCGCGTCCACTTCGCCGGTAACCCCATAGGCGCTACTGATCGCCGTTTCCTTTCGGATCTTCTCGGCGAAGGCTTCTCGCAGTTTCAGCCCATGGCCGGTCGTCGACACGACGATGATCGCCTTCAGCCCCCGCTCCAGCTTCACCGGGTCGGCCAGATAGACGCAGCGGCGCAGGTGACTGCTGTCTTTAAGGCGTTGAACGCGACGCAGGCAGGTAGAGGGCGTGGAGCCGACCCGTTCTGCCAGCTGCGCCTGGGTGAGGTCGCCCTCTTGCTGCAGGACGTCCAGGATTCTGATGTCCAGGTGGTCCATGGTGAAAATCTCCAGAAAATTCCGAAGTATGAAGAATTGCGCCAATTTCTCGGAGGTTTTGACCGCACCCGTCAAGCGCTTTCCATAGACTGTATCGGGTCTGACCAGCGCAAATCGGGAAGGGGGTGGAGTCATGATCGGATTGCAGGCAGCGGTTCCCGAAAGCTCTGGGGGCCAGTCCACAAGGCTCGCCAGCTATCCATCGATAGCAGAGATGGTCGCAGAGTTGGGCCCGGCCGAGCCGGTCTACTGCGTCTACCCCGCTATTCTCAGGCAGGCTGCCGAGCAGTTTGTCGCCGGCTTCCCGGGCGATGTCCTCTACGCCGTAAAGGCGAACCCGGCGCCTGAAGTCATTCGGGAGCTCTATGCTGCCGGCATTTGCCACTTCGATACCGCCTCGCTGCGCGAGATAGCCCTCGTAAAACGACATTTTCCGGATGCCGAATGTTTTTTCATGGCCGTATGCAAGCTCGCCGGCGCCGCGGAGGAAGCATTTCACGACTACGGCCTTCGTCACTTCGTCGCGGACCATTGGAGCGAGGTGGATAGGCTGCTGGCGTTCGCGGACGCAGAGACGACCATCCACATTCGAATGAAAGCCTTCGATCCGGCATCGGTCTATGAGCTGTCCAGCAAGTTCGGCGCCGAAGAGGATGAGGCAGTGCGCTTGTTGCGGCGCGTCGCCGATGCCGGTCTGCGCCCAGGCCTGGCTTTCAACGTGGGATCGCTTTGTCGCCATCCTGTTGCTTACCGCAGAGCCATCGCGGCGGCGAGCCAAGTCGCCAGCGTTTCTGGCGTATCGATTGCGTCGCTCGATATCGGCGGCGGCTTCCCGACCGAATACCCTGGCCTCGGCTCCCGTCCTGTCGGAGAGTTTTTCTCAGCAATACGCGATGAGGTCGCAACGGCAGGATTGCCCAGCGATTGCACCCTGCTTTGCGAACCTGGCCGTGCCCTTGTTGCGGCCGGTCAGTCACTGGTTACGCAGGTCATTCTCGTGAAGGACGACCTCGTGTTCTTGAACGACGGCATCTATGGCAGCTTCAAGGAGCTGGAGATCTCCAACAATTTGGTCGTGTTTCCGCAAAGGATCATACGCCTTGGCGGGACGGCGGATGAAAAGACGCGGGCCTTCTCCGTCTCCGGGCCGACATGCGATTCGCTGGACCTGTTCCCCGCGAAGCTTGAGCTGCCGGCCGATCTGAAGGTCGGCGACTGGATCGAATTCGGCCTCGCCGGTGCCTACACCAACTCGATGAGCTCGCGGTTCAACGGCCTTTATTCCGAACAGTGGGTCAGCATCGAGGGCCAACAAGCAGCCCCTCCGGGTTTCGAACCGTTTTGACGGAGTACCGCGTCGAAGCCTCGACCAAGCCTACGCATTGATCCATGGCTAGCGAGCCCGCATGCAGTCCGCTCTGAGCAGGGCAAAGAGATGCATGTCGTGATGCCGGCCACGCGCAAATGTCGCCTGGCGAGACACGCCTCCGTGAGAGACACCATTCTTCTTCACCACCTTGGACGAGGCCCTTCTGAAGGTGGCATTCAGCCGTCTTGATCCTTCGCGAGATCGCACAGTCACCCAAACCCCCTCAGAGCTGACATCGCAGTCCAATGATGCGGCCATCTAGCCCTTCATCTCTTTCCAGAGAGCCACTAAGCTAACCGACAAAAATCGAGGGAGGGCGACATGACGGCCGTACTGATCAAGAACGGACACATTGTCACCGCGGTCGACGACTATCAGGCGGATATCCTGATACAGGATGGCCGTGTGCACACAATCGGCCGTGACATTGAGGTCGGCGGCGATGTGGCGGTGCACGATGCCGAGGGCCTGCTGGTGTTGCCCGGCGGTATCGACGTGCATACCCACATCGACTGGGAGTTTGGCGTCGCGCGCACGGTCGACACCTTCGGCACGGGCACCAAGGCGGCGGCCTTCGGCGGCACCACCACCCTGGTCGATTTCTGCAACCAGGATCGCGGCGGCAGTCCGCTGGCGGCACTCGAGGAGTGGCATAGCCGCTCGGCGACGGCCGCGATCGACGTCGGTGCGCATATGATCATGCTCGACGTCAACGAGCAGTCTCTGGCCGAGATGCGTACCCTGATCAGCCGGGAAGGGGTCGCGACCTTCAAGCTCTTCATGGCTTACCCCAGCGTGCTGATGATCGACGACGGCTCGATCTTCAAGGCCATGCGTGTGGCCGGCGAGAACGGTGCCATGATCTGCATGCACGCAGAGAACGGCGAGGTCATCAACGTGCTGGTCGAGGAGGCCGTGGCGGCCGGCCGCACGGCGCCCAAGTACCATGCCATCACGCGGCCGAGCATCATGGAGGGCGAGGCGACCCACCGGGCAATCAAGATCGCCGAACTGGCCGATACGCCGGTCTACATCGTTCATCTCTCGGCGAGCGAGGCGCTCAACGCCGTGACCGAGGCGCGCGACCGGGGCATCCGCGTGCACGCCGAGACCTGCCCGCACTACCTTTTCCTGACCGACGAGGAGTACGACAAGGAAGGCTTCGAGGGCGCCAAGTACGTCATGACGCCGCCCCTGCGTACCCACAGCCATCAATCGGCGCTCTGGCGCGGCCTCAAGACCAACGACCTGCAGGTGGTCTCGACCGACCACTGCCCCTTCTGCTTCGCCGAGCAGCCCTATGGGCTCAAGTTCTCCAAGCAGCAGGGCGCCGACAACTTCGCCAAGATCCCGAACGGCGCGCCGGGCATCGAGACCCGACTGCCGTTGGTCTTCGACGGCGCGGTGCACAAGCACGGCATGTCGATCAACCGCTTCGTCGAGCTGACTTCGACCACGCCGGCCAAGCTGTTTGGGCTCTTTCCCAAGAAGGGCACCATCGCGGTCGGCACCGACGCCGACATCGTGCTGTTCGATCCGAATGAGCAGTGGACCATCCGCGCCGCCGAGCATCATAGCCGCGTCGACTACACCTTGTTCGAAGGTCATCCGGTGACCGGCCGGGTGAAGAAGGTCTTCCTGCGCGGCCAGCTCATCGTCGACGGTGACGAATGGCTCGGCCGCGAGGGCATGGGCGAATATCAGCGCCGCGGCGAGGCGGGGAAGATCTAGAGGCGCCAGCGACCGACGAGGTGACGGCCCATGGATGAGAGCCAAAGCATCGAAACGCTCGTAGCGGCAGTGAGCGAGGAGCGGCTCTGGGACCGGCACATGGAAATCGCCAAGATCGGCGCCACGGGGCGCGGCGGGGTCAACCGCCAGGCGCTCTCGCCCGAGGACGCCGAGGCGCGCTTGCGTGTGCTCGACTGGTCGGCGGCGCGGGGCTTCACGGCGGCGGCCGATGACATCGGCAACCTCTTCATCCGCCGTGCCGGCAGCGATCCGGAGGCGCTGCCCGTTGTCTCCGGCTCGCACATCGACAGTCAGCCGACCGGAGGCAACTTCGATGGTGTCTATGGCGTGCTGGCGGCACTCGAGGTGCTGGACGCGGCTTCGGATGCGGATGTGCAGACCAAGCGGCCACTGGAAGCAGTGATCTGGACCAACGAGGAAGGCTCGCGCTTTCAGCCGACCACCATGGGCTCCACCGTCTTCGCCGGCAGCCTCGCCCTAGAGACCGCGCTCGACACCGTCGACAGCGAGGGCATCAGCGTGCGCGAGGCCTTGGCCGAGACGCAGGCGCGCATGGGCGTGGCCGAGCACCGCGCCTTCCGAGCGCCTATGGCTGCTTACCTGGAGGCCCATATCGAGCAGGGTCCCGTGCTGGAGGCGACCGAGAAAACCATCGGCATCGTCTCCGGCATCCAGGGCCTGCGTTGGTTCCGGATCGAGGTGACCGGCGAGGAAGGCCACGCCGGTACGACACCAGAGGCCAACCGCAAGGACGCCCTAGTGGCCGCGCTTGCCATGGTGACGGCCCTGCGCGAGTTCATGGCCGATCCGGACGACCGGGTGCGCTTCACCGTGGGCCGTTTCGAGGTCTCGCCCAACTCGCCGAACACGGTGCCGGGGCGCGTGCTCTTCACCATCGACTTCCGTCATCCCGATGCGGAGGTGCTGGCGCGCCTTGGCGATCAGGTCGAGGGCATCTGCCGCGCTAAGGCCGGCGGCTGCGCGGTCACGGTCGAAGAGACCATCAGCTCGCCGCCAACCGAGTTCGACCCGGCGGTGCGCGATCTCTTGCGCGCGGCGGCGGCGCGGCAGGCTCTCGCCCACATGGACATGGTCTCCGGTGCGACGCACGACGCCAAGTACATGGCCGACCTGACGCCGAGCGGCATGATCTTCGTGCCCTGCGCCGGCGGCCTCAGCCACAACGAAGCGGAAAGCGCGACACCGAAAGACCTGGCGGAAGGCACGCGATTGCTGGCCGAGGCCATGCTGCGCCTCGCCAATCGCTGACGCCGACAGTTCTAGCCATAGCGATGCCGACAGAACGTCTCGCACCAGTAGCGGCCCTCTTGGTGCTGCTCCTGGCGGGTCCGACGCGCGCCGAGCCGGTGGCGCTCGAGCTGGTGCTGGCCATCGATTCCTCTGGCTCCGTCGATCGCCGGGAGTTCGATCTTCAGCTCAAGGGCATCGCCGATGCCTTCCGCGACCCGCGCGTCGTGGCCGCTGTCGAGAAGACCGGCAGCCTGGCCGTGACCCTGTTGCAGTGGTCGGGCCCCGGCCATCAGCGCGTCACGATGGATTGGACCCGGGTCGAAGATGCAGCTTCGGCCGCCGGCTTCGCTGCAGCGCTTGAAGCGGCCGGACGCCAGATCGAGGGCGAGACGGCGATCGCGCCGGCCCTGCGTTTCGCCGTAGCGCTGCTGCAGGAGAATGGCCTGGAGGGCGCGCGCCGCGTCGTGGATGTCTCCGGCGACGGGGCCAGCAACTGGGGCGAGGACCCAGACGCCGTGCGCGATGCCGCCGTGTCCGCCGGCATCACGGTGAACGGCCTGGCGATCAGCAACGAGCAGCCGGCGCTGGCCGACTACTACCGCCGCCACGTCATCGGCGGCGACGGTGCCTTCCTGATGGAAGCGCGTGACTACGTCGATTTCGCCCGCGCCATGCGTCGCAAGCTGATCCGCGAGATCGAGGGCACGCCGGTCGGCAGCGACGAGCCGTGGGCTGGCCCGATACGGCCGGGCTGAAGCGCGATTAGTCCGCCGCGGCACTCGCGGCCGGAGCGCTCTGGGCCGTGAGGAAATCCGATTGTTCCGCGATGAACTGGCGGATCGTGTCGGTGAAGGCCACGACCTGCTCGCTCGGGCGGGACGATAACGGATAGGCGATCACGTAGCGGAAGGTGACCTCGGGGCGGAAGGGGCGCACCACGACACCGTGCTTCAGCCAAGTGCGGGCCGCGAAGGGCTCGATCAGCGCGATGGTCAGGTTGGCCGCGACCAGGCTGTAGCCCGTGTGCGAGTTTTGTACGCCGATACCACGCCGATAGCGCACACCGGAGTCCTTCAACGCCTGCTCCACCTTGTTCCAGTTCACCTGGCCCGACGGCAGGATGGAGATGACCTCTTCGTCCTCGAAGTCCTGCGGTGTCACCACGTCGTAAGCCGCCAGCCGGTGGGTTTCATGGACAGCGCAGACGTGCGGCGCCTCGAGCAGCAGCTCCTGGCCGATGCCGGCCACCTCCGGGAAGGCCAAGGTCACGGCCAGATCCGCCATGTGCTCCTGCAAGCGGGCGACCACGGCCGATGAGGACTGCGTCTCGATCGAGATGTGGATCTCCGGGTTTTGTGCGCGAAAGCGGCGGACCACGGTCGGGAAAAGAAAGGTGGAAAGCGCCGGGGTCGCACAGACGCGCAGATCGGCGTGGCTCTGGGTGCGGATCTGCTTGGCGATGCGGTCAAGCCGCTCGATGCCCTGAAAGTACTGTTCGACGCCCTGGTAGAACCGCAGCGCGTCGGGTGTCGGCAGCAGCCTGCCCTTGTGCCGTTCGAAGAGCTTGAATCCGAGGTTCGCCTCCAAATCGGCGATCAAGCGGCTGATCGCCGGTTGGGTCACCGAGAGCGCGTCAGCCGCTCCAGTGGCCGATCCACTCATCATAACATGGCGGAATGCTTCGATCTGCCGAGTGCGCATGGAGAGATCTTACGCACCTGTCGAGTGTGGGCAAAGGGATAGCGGAGAGCACCTGAGACCGCTGCCAGGCCGATCACGTGGCCCTAGCCAACAGGCATCGTCGCTTGTGCACCTAGGGAGCGCGCCCAAGTTATTGATCTGAAACCAGAAACTATGCAGTACAACAACATAACATTGACTTATATCGTTATTCCGGATTGCGATTTGCGCCCACGATGGCGGTTTGGCAGGCTTTTTCCTTGAGTTTGCAATGCTTTCGCGGCCGTCGGCGCAAGCCGCAAGGCCTCGACAAAAAAAGTGGAACAGGAAGAGGCGCCCATGGCCGATCAAAGGACCGTTATCGTGACCGGCTATGGGGCGTGGGCCAAGACGGCCGAAAACCCGGCGGCCATGGTTCTGCGTGCCCTGGCGGATCTGCGCTGGAGCGCCTGCCGCTTCGTGCCGATCGAGGTGCCGGTCAGGACCAGCGGCCTGACGGAAATCGTCGAGGATGCGCTGCTCACCCATCGGCCGGACATATGGCTCGGCCTGGGCGTTGCCCCGGAAACGACGGCGATCCATGGCGAGATCGTCGGGATCAACTGCCGCGATTTCGACGTGCCCGACAACGACGGCGTGACGCTCGAAGGGGCGCCGGTAATCGAGGACGGCGAGGATGCCTACTTCGCGACCCTGCCGGTGCGCGGCATCGTCGCCGCGGTGAAGGACGCGGGCATCCCGGCGGCGGTTTCCTATTCCGCCGGCACCCATCTCTGCAACCAGATGCTCTACACCTCGCTGCATCTAATCCGGCGGCATGACCTGCAAACGCGCTGCGGCTTCATGCACGTGCCCTACACGCCGGAGTTCGCCGTCGGATTGGCCGATGCCGAGAAGGTGCGGCCCTCCATGGCGTTGCCGCTGATGGTCGAGGCGGCGCGCATCGCCGTCGAGGTCTCGTTGGAGGCTCTCGGGGCTGAAGCCGGCGAAGACGTTGGAGCGGTTTCAGTTGCCGGTGAATGAGAGGGGCTCGCCCGTTGGGCTGAGCGCGGAGCAAACTTGCCGGTGCCCTGGTCAGCGCCGGTCAAGAGGCGGATTGGCACAAGCCGTTTGTCCATTGCACGGGGAAGCCAGTTAGGGAGGAGACAGATGCTGAGGAACATGACGCGAAAGGCGTTTCTGGGGCTTGCCGCGGTCCTGCTGTTGGGCGGGCTTGCGATGGGCCCGCAGGAGGCGCGGGCGCAAGGAACGCTGGTCTACGGCATGCCGGCGGACCACGACATTCTCGATCCCCACGCCACCGGCGGCTGGGTCACCTATCACGTGACCTACAACATCTTCGAAAGCTTCGTGAAGGAGGACCTGACCGAGGCCGACGTGGTGACGCCGAAGCTGGTGCCCGGCCTCGCAACGTCCTGGGATATCTCCGAGGACGGCACGGAGTACACCTTCCATCTGCGCGAGGGCGTGAAGTTCCATGACGGCGAGCCCTTCAACGCCGATGCGGTGATGTTCAACTTCGAGCGCTTCTGGGACACGGAGTCGCCGAACTACTTCGAGAAGTCGGCCGCTTTCGTCTCGGCCTACACGCAGTGGATCAAGGCTGTCGAGAAGATCGACGACATGACCGTCAAGATCACCCTGACGCAGCCGAACTACGAGTGGCTGCGCACGGGCCTGCAGAGCTATGGCCAGCCGCTTATGATCAGCCCCAAGTCGGTCGCCGAGCACGGCAACGAGGGCATCGCCCTCAATCCCGTCGGCACCGGCCCCTTCAAGTTCGTCGAGCGCGAACAAGGCGTGAAGACCGTGATCGACCGCAACGACGACTATTGGGGTCGCAAAGCGAAGCTCGACCGCATCATCTTCCGGCCGCTCGAGGATCCGGCGACGCGCGTCAATGCCCTGCGCACCGGCGAGGTGAACTTCATCGGCGTGCCGCCGTGGGACGATGTGGAGGACCTCAAGGAAGAGGGCTTCATCCTCACTACCAACGACAACGTGCCGAACTACGTCTTCATACACCTCAACCACAAGCATCCGGCGCTGCAGGACAAGCGGGTCCGCCAGGCGCTCAACATGGCGATCGACAAGGAGGGGCTGGTTAACGAGATCTATGCCGGCACCGGTCGCGTCGAGCACGGCATGCTGTCGCCAGGCACCTTCGCCTACGATCCGAACGTGCGCTTCTACGACTACGATCCGGAGAAGGCCAAGCAGCTCCTAGCTGAGGCCGGCTATGGGGATGGGCTGGAGCTCAACTGGGATATCTTCCAGTACGGCACGGGCGAGCTGGTCGAGTCCTGGATCCAGCGCGACCTCAAGAAAGTCGGCGTCGACGTCAAGATCCAGAAGTACGAGTGGATCGCCTATCTGCGCCGCTGGGCCGCCGGTATGACAGACGATATCGGCATGAACCACATCGGATGGGGCATGACCTATCCCTCCTTCATCCGGATCGTCGCCAGCTGCGGCTCCTTCCCGCCAAACGGGGTCAACTCCGGCTGGTACTGCAACGAAGAGGTCGACAGGCTGATGGACCAGGCGGTGATGGAGAAGGACGAGGCCAAGGCGCGAGAGATCTATCAGCAGATCAACGCCATGATCATGGAGGACGCGGCCTTCGTGCCCCTGGTCGACGATCTGCAGCCGATCTTCCTGGCGCCGAGCGTCAAGGGCTTCGTCAATCCGCCGAACGACTGGTACGACTTCTCGACCGTTTGGATCGAGGAATAGTCGGCTATAGTGGTGTGGGGCGTCGCCGCGGCGGCGCGCCCCATTCGGGTCCTTCCGCGTCGGGCGATCGCAGGGTGTTGATGTCTGGGTACGATCCCGGGGTGCGTGCCTGTGCTTAGGCAAATCATCACGCGCCTCCTGGCGGTTTTGCCGATCCTTTTCGGCCTCTCGATCTTTGTCTTTCTGCTCGTTCACTTCGCCCCGGGCGACGTGACCGACGCCCTGCTCGGGCCCATGGCGACCGAGGAGGCGAAGCAGAAGCTGCGCGAGGCCATGGGCCTGGATCGGCCCCTGGTGGTGCAGTACGCCAAATGGATCGGCGCCATCCTGCAGGGCGATTTCGGTATCTCGGTGCACACCCAGCGCAGCGTCATCGAGGTCGTGCTGCCGCGCTTCGGCAACACCGTGATCCTGGCGTTGGCGAGCTTCCTGCTTGCGTTGACCATCGGTTTCTTCGTGGGCATGTACGCGGCGGCCAGGTCCTACTCGACCTTCGACCGGCTCAGCATGTCGATCACGTTGGTGGTCGGCAGCACGCCGCCCTACTGGCTGGCGCTGCTGCTGGTCTTCGCCTTCGCGCTGGAGTTCCGCTGGTTTCCGGCCACCGGTATGGTCAGCATCACCGGCGATGGCGGCGCTCTCGACATCGCCCATCACCTGGTGCTGCCGGCAATCGCCACGGCCGCGGGGCCGGCCGCCATCATCACCCGCATGGTGCGCTCCAGCATGCTGGAGGTGCTGGGCCAGGGCTATATTCGGGTCGCTCGCTCCAAGGGCATCGCGCGGCGGACCATCCTCTGGAAGCATGCGCTGCGCAATGCCCTGCCGCCGATAGCCACCATCTCCGGCCTGCAGCTTGGCTTCCTCCTGGGCGGCGCGCTCTTCACCGAGGTGGTCTTTGCCTGGCCCGGCCTGGGCAACCAGCTCTACTACTCGATCGTCGCGCGCGACGTGCCGGTGGTGCAGGCGGCGATCCTGATCATCGCGCTCGCCTTCGTTCTGGTGAACCTGGCGATCGACATCTTCAACGCCACCCTCGATCCGCGCGTGCGGGTGGTCTGAGCGGCCCATGACGGACGATAGCCAGATCCTGGCAGCATCGGCTGCCGCGCCATCCCGCCGCAGCCGGGTCGCTGTCGCCTGGGCCGTCTTCGCGCGCGACCGCGCGGCGACGGTTTCGCTGATCTTCCTGGCGGTCGTGTTGCTGGCGGCGATCTTCGCGCCCTACATCAGTCCGCACGACCCCTTCGAGGCGGAGCGCCTGGCGCGCAACAAGCCGCCGCTAACCGAAGGCTACTGGCTCGGCAGTGACAGCAATGGGCGCGATATCCTGACGCGGTTGTTCTACGGCGGGCGGATCTCGCTGCTGGTCGGCTTCCTGCCGACCTTCATCGCCACCCTCATCAGCCTGGTGCTGGGGCTGCTGGCCGGATACTTCGGCCGATGGGTCGATCAGATCATCATGCGCACCCTGGATGCGCTCTTCGCCGTGCCGCTGGTGCTGCTGGCGATCGCCATTGCCGGCGTTCTGCAGCCCGGCGTCTTCACCGAGATCGTCGCCATCACCGTGGTGCTGGTGCCTTACATCTCACGCATCGTGCGCACCTCGACGCTGAGCGTGACGGCCCAGCCCTACATCGAGGCGGCGCGCGCCGGCGGGGCGGGGGAGGCGGCTATCATCTTGCGCTACGTGCTGCCCAACATGATCTCGCCGGTTATCGTCTATGCCACCACCCTGGTCGGGCTGATGATCGTGGTCGGCTCGGGCCTGTCTTTCCTCGGACTGGGCGCGCAGCCGCCGGCCGCCGACTGGGGCACTATGGTAAGCGACGGCCGCGTGGTGCTGAAGAAGGCGCCACACGCCACCATCTTTCCCGGGCTGATGATCGTCATGGTCGCGCTGGCCTTCAACTTCGTCGGCGACGGGCTGCGCGATGCGCTCGATCCCAAGGCCGGCGCCCGCCGCTCCTCGGGATAACGCGATGAAAGATGGCGACGTCATACTCGAGGTCGAAGGACTGCAGACGCAGTTCCGGCTCAAGTCTGGCGTTGTGAAGGCCGTCGACGGCCTGTCTTTCACCCTGCGCGAGGGCCGCACGCTCTGCATTGTCGGCGAGTCTGGCTCCGGCAAAACCGTGACCTCTCTTTCGATCATGCGATTGATCGATCCGCCGGGCGAGACCGTCGGCGGCCGGGTATCTCTTCGCGGCCGCGACCTGCTGGCGCTCTCCGAGGACGAGATGGAAAAGGTTCGAGGCGACCGCATGGCCATGGTGTTCCAGGACCCTATGACCTCGCTCAACCCGGCCTTTCGAATCGGCGATCAGATCGCCGAGGGCATGATCGTGCACCAGGGTATCGGCGAGGAGGAGGCACGCACACGCACCATCGAACTGCTGTCGCGGGTAGGCATCCCGCATCCGGAGGCGCGATACCGCGACTATCCCCATCAGTTCAGCGGCGGAATGCGCCAGCGCGTGCTGATCGCCGGGGCGATTGCCTGCGGGCCGGAGCTGCTGATCGCCGATGAGCCCACGACGGCGCTCGACGTCACCATCCAGGCCCAGATCCTGCGCCTCCTGAAGGATATCCAGCGGGCCTTGAACAGCGCGCTGATCCTGGTGACTCACGACCTCGGCGTGGTCGCCGCCATGGCCGACGAGGTCATGGTCATGTACGCCGGCAAGGTGGTCGAGTACGGCGAAGTGACCAGTATTTTCGAGAACCCGCAGCACCCCTATACGCAAGGGCTGCTCGGCTCCCTCGTGCGGCTCGACGACGCGCGTGACAGTGCGCTCAGGCCGATCCCCGGCATGCCGCCGGACCTGGCCGCCTTGCCGCCGGGCTGCAGCTTCCAGCCGCGTTGCCCGCTCGCGGTGGACCGCTGCCTCATGAGCAAGCCGGCGCTGCAGCTCGGCAAAGGCGGTCACCAAGCTGCGTGCCATCTGGTCGAGGCACGGGAGGCCGTGGCGTCATGAGCGAGCCCTTCCTGGCGGTCCGAGATCTGGTCAAACACTTTCCCGTAGGGCGCAGCCGCTTGCTGCAGAGAAAGCCGAATCTCCTCAAGGCGGTCGACGGCATTAGCTTCGACCTGCCCCGGGGCACGACCCTCGGCTTGGTCGGCGAAAGCGGCTGCGGCAAGTCGACCACGGCGCGGCTCATCCTGCGCCTCGTGGACTCGACCAGCGGCGATATCCGCCTCGATGGCGTCGATGTCCTGCGCTGCACGTCAGAAGAGCTGCAGCGGCTGCGGCGCGAGATGCAGCTGGTGTTCCAAGACCCGCTGTCGTCGCTCAACCCGCGCATGTCGGTCGGAACCAACATCGCCGAGCCCTTGCGCTTCCACGGCATCGGCGACCGGGCGGAGCGCACGGCCAAGGCGCGTGAGTTGCTCGAGGTGGTCGGCCTCAAGGGCGATGACTTCGAGCGTTATCCGCACGAATTCAGCGGCGGACAGTGCCAGCGCGTCGCCATCGCCCGAGCCTTGATCCTGCGCCCGAAGCTGGTGGTCTTCGATGAGCCGGTCTCGGCGCTCGACGTTTCGATTCAGGCGCAGATCCTCAACCTGCTGCTCAAGCTGCAGCAGGACTTCGCCCTGACCTACGTCTTCATCTCGCACGACCTCAGCGTCATCAAGCGGGTCTGCGACCGGACGGCGGTCATGTATCTCGGCAAGATCGTTGAGTTCGCCAGCAGCGAGCAGCTCTACCGCAATCCGCTGCATCCCTATACCCAGGCCCTGCTTCAGGCGATCCCGGCGCCCGACCCGCGGGCCAAACGGGCCGAGGATCTGGGCGGCCTGGAAGGCGACGTGCCGAGCCCGATCGATCCGCCGCAGGGATGCCGCTTTCATACGCGCTGCCCGCACGCCATGCCGCATTGCTCGGAGCGGGAGCCTGTGTTGCGGACGGCGGAGGGCGGCCACCAGGTGGCTTGCTTCCTGCATGACCAGGAGTAATCGCGCGGCCGTTAGGGGGGAGAAACCCATGCTGAGCCTATCCGACTACGCCTCGCACGACGCGGTGGGCCTCGCCGAGCTGGTGCGACGCGAAGGCATCGCACCGGCCGAGCTGGTCGCCACTGCGTTGCAGGCGATCGAGCGACTGAACCCGGAGCTGAACGCCGTGGTCGCCACGCTTGCCGAGCAGGCCAAGGCGGCGGCCAAGGACTGGGTGCCCGACGGCCCGTTGCGCGGCGTGCCCTTCCTGCTCAAGGACCTGGTCGTCTCCTATGCCGGCCTGCCGACCAACTGTGGCAGCCGCTACTTCCAAGGCTGGGTCCGCGACTACGATAGCGAGATTCTGAAGCGCTGGACTCAGGCCGGCGTCATCGTGGTGGGAAAGACCAACACGCCCGAGTTGGGCTCCAGTGGCTCGACCGAGCCGGTGGCGCACGGCGCGACCCACAATCCCTGGAACCTGAAGCATACGCCCGGCGGCTCGAGCGGAGGCTCGGCGGCGGCGGTCGCGGCGGGTATCGTGCCGGCCGCGCATGCCAACGACGCGGGCGGCTCGATCCGCGGGCCGGCCTCCTGCTGCGGCCTGGTCGGCCTCAAGCCGACGCGTGGGCGCAACCCGCTGGGCCCGGACGCGGCCGAGCATTGGAACGGCCTGGTGGTCGAGCACGTGGTGACGCGTAGCGTACGCGACAGCGCCGCCTTCCTCGACGCCACGAGCGGACCGGACGTCGGCGATCCCCATATCGCGCCGCAGCCGACGCAGCCATACCTCAACGAGGTCGGCGCCGACCCCGGCCGCCTGCGCATTGGCTTCGCCCGCGCCGTGCCGGAGGGGCCTGCCTTCGCACCCGACTGCCAGGAGGCGGTGGAGGAAACCGCCGAACTGCTGGTCGACCTGGGCCACGAAGTCGAGGAAGCCTCGCCGAAATGGAACGCCGCGCTCTTGGGCGAGGCTTTCATGACAATTTTCGAGGCCAACACGGCCTGGGCGCTCGCCGTGCGCGAGGCGCAAACCGGCGTGCCGCCGTCGCGCGACAACGTGGAGAACAACAATCTCTGGCTCATGGAGCGCGGCAAACGACACACTGCCATCGACCTGCTGAAAGCCCAGGCGAAGATCAATGTGATTACGCGGCAGTTCGCGCGCTTCTTCCTGAACTACGACGTCTGGCTGACGCCGACCATGGCCACGCCGCCGCCCGAGCTCGGCCACCTCTATGCCGACGTGGAGGACGTGGAGCTCTTCTTCGAACGGCTCTGGACCTTCAACCCGCTCAACTCGGTCTACAACGCGAGCGGCTGCCCGGCGATCTCCCTGCCGCTTTCCTGGAGCGAGGAGGGCTTACCGATCGGCCTGATGCTCGGCGCCGCCTTCGGTAACGAGGCACTTCTGTTCCGCCTCTCGGCCCAGCTCGAAGCGGCCCAGCCCTGGGCCGAGCGCCACCCGGCGGTCAGCGTTTGGAACCTGGATTAGCGTGACGCCGCTCTTCTTTACCGACCGAGGCGCCTCGGCGAACACCGGGAATCGGCGGGGCGGAATCAGGCAAGCAGTGCAGTAGACCGCCGAGGCAGGCTGGCCGTCATGCGCGCGCTGTCGTTGAACGCAAGGAAAGGGTCATGAGAAACCTAGTCGCAGCCTGCCTGCTGACCGGAACTCTGGGCTCGATCCATGCTTTCAGCGTCTTCATCGCGCCACTGGAAGCGACGCTCGGGGTCAGTCGTGCGCCGGTCAGCCTGATCTATTCCCTGGCCCTGGTCTGCCTGACCTTGGCCATGCTGCTGGGCCACCGCCTCTATCATCGTTTCGCTCCATCCATGCTGGCCGCCGGTGCCGCTGGCGCCGCGGCTCTGGGGCTGGCGGTCGCAGGGTTGGGGCACACGCTGCCGGCCTTCTATCTCGGCTACAGCCTTCTGTTCGGGGCGGCCAATGGACTGGGCTACGGCTTCGCACTCACCCTGGCGAGCCGCACCGCCCACAGAGGCGTGGCGATGGGCGCGGTCACGGGGAGCTATGCGCTCGGCGCCAGCGGCTTTGCCAAGATCTTCGCGTTGTTGGTAGCCTGGGGCGGCGTGACCGCTGCGCTCTCCGTTCTGGCGGCGGTCCTGGTCTTCGTCGCCGTAGCGGCGGTTCCCTTGCTGGCCGGCAGCACGCTATCGGACGAAGTCGTGTCTCGGGAAGCGGCGGCGGTCGAGGGGCAATTCGGTCGCCTGGTTGTTTGGATGTGGCTCGGCTATGGACTGGGAGTCGCCGCCGGACTGATGGCGATCGGGCACGCCGCCGGTATCGTGGCGGCCAGCGGAGGATTGATGGGCGACGCCGTGACCGGCGCCATGCTGATCGGTCTCGGCAACGCAGCGGGCGGCTTCGCCTCCGGCTGGCTGGCCGACCGCTGGCCGGTCCGGCTTCAGCTTGTCGGTCTGCCGTTGCTGTCGGCGGCGGCGCTCTTCGCGCTCGTCCAATGGAGCGCGGCGCCCCTGGCCATCGCCGCTTTGACGGTGATCGGCTTCGCCTACGGTGCGTTGATCGTGGCCTACCCGGTCGCCGTCGCCGCACGCTTCGAACCGGCCCGCTTCGCCAAGGTCTATGGGCGCATCTTCACGGCTTGGGGCGCCGCTGGCCTGGCGGCGCCCTGGATCGCCGGCGTGTTATACGATGCGAGTGGGGCCTATGCCATGGCGCTTATGCTGGCCGGCGGTGCCGCGCTTCTCTCCGCCCTCAACGGTGCCCTGACCCCGCACAGGGCAGCCGAAGCGGCGCTCTCTTCCAAGGTGTGACGTCTTCCCTAAGTCGCCGGCCCTGGTTCCGGCAGGTCCGCCAGTCGGGATTCGATCTCGGCCGCGCTAGGAAAGCTCGATTGTGCGCCTGCCTTCGCGCAGCTGAGGCCCGCCGTCACGCTCGCGCGGCGCAAAGCCTGCGGCAGGCTGGCGCCGCTCTGCAGCGTTGCCGCCAGGGTGCCGACGAAGGCATCGCCGGCCCCGGTCGTATCGACCGGTGTCACCGGCAGCACGCCGCCCCGCCAGGCTTGCTCGGGTGTGATGGCGAGGACGCCTTCGCTGCCCAGGGTGGTGATGCAGGCCAGGCCGTGCCGCTCCGCGAGCGCGCGCCCAACGTCCTCGAAGCCGTCGCCGTGGATGCCGAGCGCTTCGGCCACTGTGCGCGCCTCGTGCTCGTTGACCACCAGGATGTCCACGGCGTCCAGCGCGGTCTCCGGCACCGGCGCGGCCGGCGCCACGTTGAGCAGGATCTTGGTGCCGTGCGCCCGCGCCCGCTCGATCAGGCGCCAGTTTTCGGAGAGCGGGACCTCCATCTGCAGGACCAGCCAGCTCTCCGGCGTGAGCCAGGCCTCGGGAACCTGTTCGGCGGCCACCTCCATGTTGGCGCCACTGGCTACGGCGATGGCGTTCTCGCCTTTGTCGTCGACGCAGATCGTCGCGCAGCCCGTGGGCTTCTCGCCGGTCAACACGCTACTTAGATCGATTCCCTCATCGGCGAGGATCGCCGTGGCGAAGGCCGCCCAGTCGTCCGGTCCGGTCCGCCCCACCATCGCGACCCTGTTGTCCAATCCTGCGGCGCGTGCGGCGGCCAAGGCCTGGTTCGCCCCTTTGCCGCCCTGTACCAGGAAATAGTCGCCGCCGATCACGGTCTCGCCCGGATCCGGCAGATGCGCCACGCGCATGACCAGATCGACGTTGATCGAGCCGAAGACGATGATCATCGGCGCCTCCCGACGCCATCGGCTGCCTCCATGCCAACCGGAGTCATTTCAGCCGTCATGCTAGCCATCATGTCAGGCCACCGTTGACGTGGATCACCTGGGCCGTCACGTAGCTGGCCTCCGGGGACACGAGAAAGGCCACCAGCGCCGCCACCTCGTCCGGCTCACCCGGGCGGCCGAGCGGTATTTTCCGGCTCAGCTCGTGCAATCGCTCTTCGGCCAGACCGTCGCGGGTATCCTGGTCCTTGCGGATCAGCCCGGGCGCGACGCAGTTGACGGTCACGCCCTCAGGCGCCAGCTCGACGGCCAGGCCGCGGGTCAGCGCCTCGAGTCCGGCCTTGCTCGCGCCCGACAGTGGGAAGTTGGCGAAGTCGTTGCGGAAGACATGGGCGTTGAAGGTGCTGACCGAGACGATCCGGCCGTGCTCCGCCCGCTTGATGTGCGGGATCGCCGCCTTGGCCAGCTCGAAGAAACCGGCCAGATTGGTGGCAAAGGCGTAGTTGAGTTCTTCCCGTGAGCCATCGGCGACCGACTTGAGGATCGGCAGGCCGGCGTTCGCGATCAGCACGTCGAGGCCGCCGAAGGCCTCGACGGCGCTCTGCACCAGGCGCCCGGCCGTCTTGCCCATGCTGAGATCGCCGAGCGCGACCGTGGCTTCGGCGCCGGCTTCGCGGGCCGCCGCGGCGACGGCTTCGGCACCGGCCGCGTTGTGCCGCCCGTGCACCAGCAAGCCGACACCCGGCTGGGCGAGCCGCCGGCAGATGGCGGCGCCGATGCCGCTCGACGAACCGGTCACCAGGATCGAACGCAAGCGCTTTGACGCTGCGATCGCAGGATCAGTCATGGGCGGCCTCCCTCTCCGCCGCATTCTCGAAGCAGCGCCAGGGCGGGGCAAGAGCGTTGCGCTCGTCTGGAGACCAAAGTGGGTAGCCTCGGGTCGGATCGGGCCGTGGCGCCTAGTAGTCCTCGTACGACTTCTCGTCCGTGATTGCCGAGCCGAAGAGGTCGTCGATCTCCTTCTTGAGCGCCGCGCGCCGGTCGTTGGTGCGGTAGACCGAGCGGGCAAGCTCGACGAAGCGGCTGCCGAAGTCCTGCGCAGCCTCGCAGGCGCGGATGTCGTCCTCGATCTCCCAGAGCGCACTATTGACCGACTTCAGGTCATCGGCGAGCTTCGTCAGCCTTGTGCTCGCGGCCAGGGCTTCGTCACGCACGCCTGCAAGCAGCGTCAGCTGGTGCCGGACGTTGACCAGCTTCGCCGGATCGGCGATCCGCTCGGCCTTGATCTCCAGGATCGTGATCTTGTCGATCAGCTCGCCCGGGGAGACGGGAACGCTGACGCCGTCCTGCGTCTTGTCTTGCGAGAGGGTCATGGCGGAGCCAAAGGTTGGGGCAGGGGGTGGGCCCAGGGTTCATGTCACCCGCCGGTCGGGCGGCGAGACGGAGCTACCTACTGCATCGCCTCTCGCCCGGCAAGCGGCCAGTCGCGGTCGCCGGGCCGGCGGACGAAAGGCGGGCAAGGCCCGGGAGGATTTGCTAGAAGGGCTTCCGGCCTCGCCACACCGCGGAACGAGCGGACGACGTCGAACCCGCCAAACGGCCGGAAAGGAGATCCATGAGCGAAAAGCCTGCCGTCCTGGTCACCAGAAAGCTGCCGTCGGCGGTCGAGGACCGTCTGCGCCGGGACTACGAGCCCCGCTTCAACGAGGACGACCACGTCTTCAGTGCCGACGAACTGGTCGACCGCGCGCAGGATGTGGCGGCAGTCGTGCCCTGCCACTCCGAGCACTTCACGGCCGGGGTGATCGCCCGGCTGCCGCAGAGCCTGCGGGCGATCTGCAACTTCTCGGTCGGGGTCGACCACGTGGACCTGGCGGCGGCCAAGGCGCGTGGCATCGTCGTCACCAACACGCCCGACGTGCTGAGCGATGCCACGGCGGAGATCGCCATGCTGCTCATGCTGGGTGCCGCGCGGCGGGCCAGCAAGGGCGACCGGCTGGTACGCTCGGGCGGCTGGAAGGTCTGGAGCCCGGCCTTCATGGTCGGAACGCAGGTCACCGGCAAGCGCCTGGGCATCGTCGGCATGGGGCGGGTCGGGCAGGTCGCCGCCAGGCGGGGGCGCGGCTTCGACATGGAGATCCACTATCACAACCGGCGCGCCTTGCCGCCCGAGACGGCCGGCGGCGCGATCTATCACGAAAGTCTGGAAGAGCTGCTGCCGCTCTGCGACGTGCTGTCACTGCACTGCCCGGCGACACCGGAGAGCCGCAACCTGCTGAACGAGGAGCATATCGCGTTGCTGCCGGACGGGGCCATCGTGGTCAATACGGCGCGCGGCGCCCTGGTTGACGACGAGGCCCTGATCGCCGCGCTCAAGTCCGGCAAGGTCGCCGCCGCCGGCCTCGACGTCTTCAACGATGAGCCGGACATTCACCCGGGATACGCAGAGCTCGACAACGTCTTTCTGCTGCCGCACATCGGTAGCGCCACGCGGGAAACGCGCGACGCCATGGGCTTCAGGGCGCTCGACAACCTGGACGCGATCATGAGCGGGCGAGAGCCACGCGACCGGGTCGCTTAACGGCCTAGTAGCCACCTCCAAGAGCCGCAGCAGTGGGCCTTGCGTGGTGCCGATTCTGGCGGCGAGAGAGATCGGCGGGGAGGCCGTTCTGTGGCATGCCACGCGCCAGTAGACCAAGAAATACATGCAAAATTTCAATGTGTTATGGTTCGTAGACAGGCAAAAAAACGGCCTCACAACTGCTTGAAAGCGGCCACAAGAGGCTTGCCTCGCGGGGGGAAATGCCGGACAGTTCAGCCCTACCTTCCTGGCGACAAGCCGCGGTCAGCGTTCAAGCTGCAATGTCGAAGACGGTCTGCTATTACGTCAGGGAGACTGTAGCAATTTGAAACCTGGTGGTTTCTGCGTGCGCTGTCGGATGTAAGCCGAAACACCGCGCGCAGCCACGATGGGGAGGAAAACATCCATGTCGACGAGCAAGATCAAACGCAAAGACCGGACGCTTGCGCCTAAGGACGACGGCAAGGCGGCGACCCGCCGCAAGTTCCTGACCGGCGCGGCGGGGGCGGTGGCCGGTGGCGCTGCTTTGGTTGCCGCGCCGAACGTGTCCCGGGCGGAGACCGTGACCCTCAAGATGCAGGGCTCCTGGGGCAAGGCCGACATCTTCAACGAGATGGCCCAGGAATACGTGAAGCGCGTTGAGGACATGGCCGGTGGCCGTCTGAAGATCGAATACCTCGTGTCCGGCGCCGTGGTGAAGGCCTTCCAGGTCCAGGACGCCTGCCACAAGGGCGTGCTCGACGCCGCGCACACGGTGACCGCCTACTGGTACGGCAAGAACAAGGCCGCCTCGCTGTTCGGCACCGGTCCGGTGTTCGGCGCCAACGCCTCGCAGATCCTGGCCTGGATCCACAAGGGCGGCGGCAAGGAGCTCTACAAGGAGCTGGTGCAGGACATCCTCGGTCTCAACCTCGTCGGCTACTTCTGCATGCCGATGCCGACCCAGCCGCTTGGCTGGTTCAAGAGCGAGATCACCAGCGCCGATGACATGAAGGGCCTCAAGTACCGCACGGTCGGCCTGGCCACCGACATCATGCAGGGCATGGGCCTGAGCGTGACCCAGCTGCCCGGCGGCGAGATCGTCCCGGCGTTGGAGCGCGGCGTGATCGAGGCCTTCGAGTACAACAACCCGACCTCTGACAGCCGCTTCGGTGCGCAGGACGTCAGCAAGACCTACATGATGGGCAGCTACCATCAGGCCGCCGAGTTCTTCGAGATCATCTTCAATAAGGACAAGTTCGAGTCCCTGCCGGCCGAGCACCAGGCGATCTTGGAGTATGCGGCGGAAGCGGCTAACACGGCCAACTACGCCACGGCCATGGACAACTACTCGGCCGACCTGCAGAAGCTGATCAACGAGCACGGCGTTGCCGTTCACCGCACGCCGCAGTCGGTGATGGATGCGCAGCTCAAGTCCTGGGACACGGTTCTCGCCGAGCTGACCAAGGACGAGTTCTTCGCCAAGGTGGTCGAGTCCCAGCGGCAGTGGTCGGAGCGGGTCGCCTTCTACGACCTGATGAACTCGGCCGACTACCGGCTTGCCTACCAGCACTATTTCCCGGGCAAGCTTCCCTCCTAAGCCAGGCCTATACGGACGCCAGGCAAGCGATTCAAGGGGCGGTGCGGTCGTGCACCGCCCCCTTCGCATCGAGCGCAGTCCTTCGTCGCTGCAATACCTCGCCGATGCGATAGAGTGGGGTAGATGACTGACTTTCTTTTCCTGATCGACAAGATCAGCGCCTGGGTCGGCAAGGCCTTCGCCTGGTGCATTCTCATCATGACCTTCGGCGTCAGTTACGAGGTCTTCGTCCGCTACGTCCTGCGCGACCCGACCTCCTGGGCCTTCGACATCAGCTACATTATGTACGGCACGCTGTTCATGATGGCCGGCGCCTACACCCTTTCGCGCGACGGCCACGTGCGCGGCGACGTGCTCTATCGCCTTTGGCCGCCGCGGGTGCAGGCGGGCATCGAGTTCGTGCTGTACTTCCTGTTCTTCTTCCCCGGCGTCATTGCACTGATCTATGCCGGTATCGACTATGCCTCCGAGTCCTGGGGCTATCGCGAGGTCAGCGTGATGAGCCCGGCCAACGTGCCGATCTTCCAGTTCAAGACGATCATTCCGGTTGCCGCCTTCTTCCTCTTGCTGCAGGGCATCGCCCAGGTGATCCGCTGCGTCATCTGCATGCGCAACGGGGCCTGGCCGGATCACTTGCACGATGTGGAGGAAATGGAAACCGTGCTGCTGCACCACCAGGAAGACGAGGGACGCCTAGCGGGAACGTCGGGTGGCGAAGCCGGGAGCACGCGCAATGACTGACCCGCAGATCGCCATCTTGATGCTCGGCATCTTCGTCCTGACCATTCTCCTCGGTTTCCCGATCTGCTTCACCCTGGTCGCCATGGGCGTGGCTTTCGGCTACTACGCCTATTACGACCCGGAGCGCATGAACACGATCTTCGACAACCGCGTCTTCGACCTGCTGGTCAACCAGACCTATTCGGTGATGGCGAACGACGTGCTGACCGCGGTGCCGCTGTTCCTCTTTATGGGCTACATCGTGGAACGGGCGAACATTGTCGATCGCCTGTTCTTCAGCCTGCAGATCGCGGCGCGCAACCTGCCGGGCTCCATGGCCGTGGCGGCGCTGGCGACCTGCGCGCTCTTCGCGACGGCCACGGGTATCATCGGCGCGGTGGTCACCCTGATGGGCCTGCTGGCCTTCCCGGCCATGCTGAAGGCGCGCTACAACACAAGCTTCGCCGCCGGGGTGATCTGTGCGGGTGGCTGCCTCGGCATCCTGATTCCGCCCAGCATCATGCTGATCGTCTATGCGGCGACAGCCGGCATATCTGTGGTGAAGCTCTATGCCGGCGCCATGCTACCGGGCTTCTTGCTCGCTGGCCTTTACATGATCTACGTGATCGGCCGGGCGAGCCTCAACCCCAGCCTGGCGCCCAAGCCGCCTGAAGAGGAGACCAAGGACGTCTCCATTGTTCAGGTGATTGTTATGCTGTTGACCTCCTTCTTTCCCCTGGCGGCGCTGATTCTCTCAGTGCTCGGCGCGATCCTCTTCGGTCTGGCGACGCCCTCGGAGGCGGCGGCGGTCGGCGCGCTCGGCGGTCTCGTTCTGGCGGCGGTTTATCGCGCACTCACCTGGGAGCGTCTGAAGGAGTCCGTCTATCTGACGGCGCGGACCTCGGCGATGGTCTGCTGGCTCTTCGTCGGCTCCTGGACCTTCGCCTCGGTCTTCTCCTACCTTGGCGGGCACGACCTGATCGAGGAGTTCGTGCTCGGCCTCAACCTCTCGCCGGTGGCGTTCCTCATCCTGGCACAGCTCATCATCTTCTTGCTCGGCTGGCCGCTGGAGTGGAGCGAGATCATCATCATCTTCGTGCCGATTTTCCTGCCCATGCTGCCGCACTTCGGGGTCGATCCGCTGTTCTTCGGCATTCTGGTGGCGCTCAACCTGCAGACCTCGTTCCTGACGCCACCCATGGCCATGGCGGCCTACTACCTCAAGGGAGTGGCGCCGCCGCACATCCAGCTGATCGAGATCTTCAAGGGGGTCATGCCGTTCCTCTCCATGGTTTTCCTGGCCATGATCATCCTCTACAACTTCCCGCAGATCGCCGAATGGCTGCCCAACTATCTATACGGTCGCTAGGCCGGGCGATGGGCGACGGATCATGAGCCTGATCGATCTCGGGGCCGGCGAAGCCGGCGCCCTGATCCACAGCGGCGAGATCACGTCGGAAGCCTTGGTGCGGGCCTGCCTGGAGCGGATCGAGGCCGTCGACGGCCAGGTCGAGGCCTGGAGCTACCTCGATCCGGACTATGCCCTGGAGCAGGCGCGTCGGGCCGACGCGGCGCATCAGGCAGGCGTCGATCTAGGCCCACTGCACGGCCTGCCGATCGCGGTGAAGGACATCTACGACACCCGCGACATGCCGACCGAAAACGGTACGCCGCTGCACGCCGGCCGCCGACCGAACCAGGACGCCACGGTGGTCGCCCTGTTGCGCCAGGCCGGCGCTGTGCTGCTCGGCAAGACGGTCACCACGGAGCTTGCCTTCTACGCGCCCGGCAAGACGCGCAATCCGCACGATCCCATGCGCACGCCCGGTGGCTCTTCGAGCGGCTCCGCTGCTGCCGTCGCCTCCGGCATGGTGCCGCTGGCCCTTGGCAGCCAGACCAATGGCTCGATGATACGGCCGGCTGCCTTCTGCGGCGTCTGCGGCTTCAAGCCGACACACGGGACGATCTCGCGCAACGGCGTACTGGCGCTGTCGCGGTCGCTCGATACGCTGGGTGTTTTCGCCCGCGGCGTCGCCGACCTGGCCCTGCTGGCCGAGCCGCTGACGGTATTCGACGACCGCGATCCCGACATGCGGCCGCACGGCCGGCCCCGGCTGGTCGAGAGCGTGGCCCAGGCGCCGCCGCTCGAGCCCAATTTCGCTTTCGTCAAGACGCCGGTCTGGCATCAGGCCGAGCCGGATACCCGCGAGGCCTTTGCCGAGCTGGTCGAGTTTCTTGGTCCGCTGTGCGACGAGGTGCCGCTGCCCGAGGTCTTCGCCGGCGCCATCGACTGGCACCGCATCGTCATGCTGGCCGACTTTGCCAAATCATTCGCTTCGCTCTACGACCGCGGCCGCGATCAGTTAAGCGCGGTCATGCGGGACGCCATCGAGGAGGGCCAGCGCTGCCTGGCGCTCGACTACAACCGCGCTCTCGAGTGGCAAGGCGTACTCAACGCCGGCCTGGAAGAGATCTTCGAGCGCTACGATGCGATCCTGACCCCGGCGGCGCCGGGCGAAGCGCCGGAAGGGTTGGACGCTACCGGCAACCCGGCCTTCTGCACACTCTGGACCTTCTGCGGCACGCCCGCCGTGAGCTTGCCGTTGCTGCGGGGCTCGAACGGCCTACCCATGGGCGTTCAGCTCGTCGGCCGGCGCGGCGACGACGCACGGCTGCTGCGCACCGCCCGCTGGCTCTCGGAAGCCGCGGCGGCTGGGGAGCAGGGCTAGCTATGAAATCTACTCAGATCGCCGCGCCCTCGCGGCTGACAGACGATCACTGAAAGAGGCGCCGTTCCGTCATGGCCGACAAGATCATCGCCCCACTTGCCATCCTGCTGTTCCTGGCCTTCGTTGCCTTCCTGGCGATCTATATCAACGAGATCGACCTCTGGGTCGTGATCGTCGCCGTCTCCGCCATGGGCGTCTTCGAGTTCTGGCAGAGCCTGCGCAACCAGAACAACGGCAACCAGGGCTGAAGGCAGAACTTCTGGGCGTCAATCAGTCGAAACCGCCATCCGAGGATCCGGACTTTGACTCGACCTTGTTCTCGATCGGTGGGAGAGACAGCACGTATTCGGCGATAGCCTTGAGATCGTCCTCGCTCAGGTGCTTGTAACTGTTCTCGATGGCCTCTTCCATCAAGCCCTGGACGTTGTCGAAATCCGGCTTGAAGCCGCTCTTCAGAAGATAAACCAGGTCACCATCGCTCCAGCGCCCGATGCCGGTCGTACCATGCGGCGTGATGTTGGGCGCGAGCTCGCCTTCCGGGCCGTCGGTGGTGCCGGCGTACCAGAGTGATGCGTCGAGCGCTCCCATGAAATTGCGCGGCGTGTGGCATTCGCCGCAGTGGGCGAGAGCGGTCGCCAGATAGGCGCCGCGGTTCCAGCTCTCCGACTGTTGCGGGTCCGGCACAAAACGCTCGGCCGCGAAGAAGAGCCATTTCCATGGTGCCATGAGGAAGCGCCAGCCGAAGGGTGGGGCGACGTCGTGCGCCTTGTTCGCCTGTTGCACCGCCGGCTGGCTGTCGAGATAGGCCTTCAGGTCGCGCACATCGTCGTCGGACATGCCGGTGAAGGCGGTATAGGGAAAAACCGGAAAGTAGTGCGACCCGTCGGGCGCAACGCCGTCGCGCAGGGCGCGGGCAAGGTCGGTCTCGCTCCAGCCGCCGATGCCGGTCTCCGCGTCGGGCGTGATGTTCGGGCTGTAGAAGGTGCCGAAGGGCGTCTTGAGGGCGCGGCCCCCGGCTAGCGGCTTTCCCCCGTTCTTCACGTCGGTGTGGCAGCTGTAGCAGCCGCCGGCGTGGAAGACGACGGCGCCGCGCCCGATGGCGTCAGTTTCAACGACAGCATTTTCGGCGTGGCTACCGCCCGGCAGCCAGCCGAAAACGACAAGAACCACTGTGGCCAGGCCGGCGCGAACGCGGCCCCCTAGGTGAGAGCGTCCGCGCGGCCCGGCGGTAACGGTCAGACTAGGTGACGTTACTCTTTCTCCTTGCGGAACGGCCTTATGGCAGCTACCGCAGCCGTCGCCGACCTTGCCGAGCTGCGCGCCGATCGCGGCCATGTCGCCGCTCTCCGCTACCTGGGCGAGCTTCTCGGTTTCGGCGTTGAAGGTCTTGATGACCCCCTCGAACTTGGCCCAATCCTTCCAGATCTCCGGCTTGGCGCGGGTTTCGCCCTCGCCACTGCCTTCGGGGAAGACCTCGCTCAGCATCAAGCCCGTGGCGTGCAGCGCCTGCGCATGGGCGGCGACATGGCCGGAATAGGACACTTCGCCCTTGACCACGCCGGCGATCGCGCCGATATGGCCGCCCAGCGCCTTCATGACGGATCCACGGTACTTGATGACATTGGCCGGGTCGTCGGCAGCCTGAGCGGCTGTCATGCCGGTAATCGCGGCGGCGGCGAGGGTCGCGAACAGCGCACGGCGAAGGTGACTGACTTGGAAGGTCATCGCGGTCTCTCCTGTTTGCATGATTATTATTGTCGGGAGTGTCGCGAAGAGCCGCGGGGCCGTCAACCTGAGGCCGATGACAAGTCTGCGATAAGGATAGGGCAGCCAGACGCGAGTAGCCTCAGGGCGCCGGCGCGATGCGGACCTCCACCCCATGTATGCTAGTGCTCTCGCCCATATCGCTGACGAGGCCCGGACTGAGGCGATTGACGTTGCCGGCATTCGCGGTCCGGTTGGGCCAGTGACCCTTGTGGCTCAGGGCAACGCCGCGCGGCACGATGTCGTCGGTCGCCACCTCCACCTGCAAGGCGCCCTGATCGTTGCTGAGCAGGGCCTGTGCGCCGGATTGCAGCGACAGCGCGGCCGCATCGGCGGGGTGGAGAGTCACGCTGGGCGGACCCAACTGCTTTTCCACGCCAGGGTCGTTGCCGTAGCTGTCGTTCATCAACCACTTGCTGGCCGGTGAGAGAAGCCGGAATGTGCCTTTGGCCGGCCGCGGGTCGACGCTCGGCTGCGGCAGGCGGGGATGGCCGTCGGCCTCTGCCGCCGCCGAGGCGATCTCGATCTTGCCGGAGGGTGTCGGGAACTTCAGGTCCTCGAAGCGGACGATGGGTTCGTCCCAGGGATCGATCGTGCCCTTGGCCTTGAGCGCGGCGAAGTCGAAGCCGAGGCCGGAGCTCTCCAACAGGTGCGCGATGACCGCCTCATCGCTCTCGCTCAATTCGGGCTCGTTGTAGCCCATGGCTGTGGCCAGGCGGCGGAAGATCTCCTGGTTCGGCAGGGCTTCGCCGGGCGGCTCCTGCGCCTTGACCTGGGCCGAGACGTAGAGGTGGAAGTAGGGCGTCACCAAGTCGTCGAACTCCAGGAAGCTGGCGGCCGGCAGTACGATATCGGCGAAGTCGGCCGTGTCGGTCTGGAACAGCTCGATCACCACCGTGAAGAGATCCTCGCGGCGCAGCGCCGCATGCAGCTCGGCCTGACGGGGGCCGGAGGCGGCCACGTTCATGTTCCAGCTGAACAGGACTTGGCTGCGCGCTGGATCGGACAGGGCCTCGACAAGCTCCATGTGGCTGATCGCGGCTTCGGGTCCTTCGCGGAGCTGCGGTGCCGAGAGGTAGTCGTCGCGCAGCTTTCGCGGGCCGCTGCCGTTCAGGTAGTAAAGCCCAGCGCCCGGCTTGCCGAAGTTGCCGGTGATCGTCGGCAGCATCGCACAGGCCCGCATCACGTTGCCGCCCTGCGGCTGACGCTGTAGGCCCTGGCCGAGCCAAAGCAGCGCGGGGCCCGCGCCGTAGAATCGAGCGGCCTCTTCGATCTGCCTTGCCGGCACGCCGGTCAGGCGCTCGCCCCAAGCGGGCGTGCAGTCGGCCAGCAGCGGTTCGAGCTCGTCCCAGCCGACGCTGTGGGCCTCGAGGAAGGGCCGGTCGATCAGGTCCTCGCGCCACAGCACATGCATCAGCGCGAAAGCGAGGGCGGTATCGCTACCCGGGAAGGTCTGCAGGTGCAGGTCCGCTTGGGCGGCCGTCTCGTGGCGCACCGGATCGACCACGATCACTTTGCCCGGCGCCTCCTTGAGCCATTGCTTGTGGGCATGCGGCGCCGAGGCGGAGGGATTGGCGCCCCAGACCAGAACGCAGCTGCTGTCGCGCACGGTCTTGGGGTCGAAGCCGCTCACCGAGCTTCCGATGACGTAGCCGAGCGCCACGTGCCCGGCGTTGTTGCAGATCGTGTCGGGGTCGACTTCGGTCGCGCCCAGGCGATTGAAGAAACGCATCGGGAAGGAGCCGGCGATCAGCGAGCAGGTGCCGGTATAATGGGTGTGCAGAACCGTCGCGGGCCCGTGATCGGCCACAGTTTCCTTCAGCCGGCCGGCGACCTCCTGCAGGGCCTCGTCGCAAGAGATCGGCTCGAAGCGTCCCTCGCCCTTGGAGCCGACGCGGCGCAGCGGCCGAGTCAGGCGCACTTCCGGGTCGCGCCAGACGCCGTTGTAGGCCAGCGCGCATTTACCGCAGAGCGCGCCGCGGCTGACCGGATGGTCGGGATCGCCGACCACCTTGGTGATCCGGCCGTCCCGGCGGATCACGGCGATGCCGCAGCCGTCGTAGCAGTCGCGCGGGCAGGTGGTGCGGATGATCTCTTTTTTTGACACGGCTTAGGCCTCCCGATTTGCCTCTGCCTTAGCCGGCCAGGCTGGCGGCGAGCAAGGGCCATCTTGCCAATTCGGACGGGACCAATGATCCTCGTCCTGCGGAGCAAACGAACGGAGATGGGGGGCCAAGATGGCGCTTCAAGTCGCGGCCGACCCCTACGCTTTTCCCTGCGTCGGCGAGTTGACGCCGGACAACACGGCACTGTTGATTATCGACATGCAGTTCGATTTCTGCGCGGCTGAGGGCTACATCGGGCTGATGGGCTACGACATAGCGCCGCTGCGCGCGCCAATCGAACCGATCCGGGAAGCGCGGGCGGCGGCGCGTAAGGCCGGCGTACATGTCCTCTACACCCGCCAGGGCTACCGAGCGGATCTGGCAGACATGACGGCGCAGAAGCGCTGGCGCTCCCGGCAGCGCGGCACGCCGATCGAGGCGGGCGAGAACCGCGTGCTGCTGCGCGGCGCACCAGGCTGGCAGATCATCCCGGAGCTGGCGCCGAGCGAGGGTGAGGCGGTGATCGACAAGACCGCCAACGGCGCCTTCTACGGCACCGATCTGGACAACGTCCTGCGCGCCAAGGGCATCCGCAACATCGCCTTTGCCGGCAACACCATCGACTGCTGCGTCCACTCGACCCTGCGTGAGGCCGACGACCGTGGCTATTGCTGCTTGCTTCTGGCCGACTGCTGCGGCGCCGTCGATCCGGAGCTGCATCGCGCCGCGGTGGCCATGGTCAAGGTCGAGGGCGGGGTCTTCGGCTCGGTCGCCATGGCCGAGGACTTCGCGGCGGCGTTGCAAGGGCTCAGCTGAGGTCGCCTTTATCGCGGCGACGGGTGCAGAATGACCGGCCCGGCAGGAGACGAGGGAGAGACCCATGGCGTTGCCCAAGGCCGACGTGGTTTTGAAGAACGGCCGCGTGTTCGAGAGCCTGGAGAGCGGCTTCTGCGAGGCGGTCGCGCTCTGGTCGGGACGGGTCTTGGCGACGGGGGGCTGGCAAGAGATCGAGGCGCTGGTCGGGCCGGATACGCGGATCATCGATCTGCGCGGTCGCACGGCGGTGCCTGGCTTCAACGACGCGCACCAGCATCTGATGTCGCTCGGCCTCACCATGGACGAGATCGACCTGCGACCGCGCCACGTTAGAAGCCTGGAAAGCCTGCTGGAACGGCTGCGCGCCCGAGTCGCTGAGGCGCGCCCCGGCGACTGGATCTTCGGCGGGCGCTACGATCACTTCCACCTCGATATCAAGCGTCATCCCTTCCGCGAGGAACTGGATTCCGTGGCACCCGACAATCCGGTCTTCCTCAAGCGCACCTGCGGCCATATGGGGGTGGCCAACAGCCAGGCGCTGAGGCTGGCCGGCATCGAAGAGGACAGCCCCGATCCGCCGGGCGGCCATATCGAGCGGCAGGACGGCCGGCTCACCGGCCTGCTGCAGGAGCGGGCCCAGGAGCTGATTTCCGCCGTCGTCCCGCCGCTTTCGCAGGAAGAACTGATCGCCGGCATCGAACGGGCGGGCCAGCACATGCTGAGCCGAGGCGTCACCAGCGTGATGGACGCCGGAGTCGGCATGCGCCAGGGCATGGACGATTACCTGGCCTATCAGGAAGCGCGCCGCCAGGGCCGCCTGCCGGTGCGGACCTACCTCTCCCTGACCGGCGGGCCGGCCGGCATCCAGGACCAGGCCCTGGAGCGCGGGCTGAAGACCGGCGTTGGCGACGACTATCTCCGGGTCGGTTCAGTCAAGCTCTTCACCGATGGCTCGGCCGGTGGCAAGACCGCGGCCATGCGCGATCCCTACCGCTGCAGCTGCGCTAGCGTCGGTATTCTGATCTACGACGACCGGGAGCTGAACGACTGGGTCGAGCGCTATCATCGGGCCGGCCTGCAGGTCAGCCTGCACGCGATCGGTGACGCGGCCATCGACCAGGTGATCGGCGCGGTCGACCAGGCGATGACGAGGAGCCCGGCGGCGGACCGGCGCCACCGGATCGAGCACTGCGGCTTCACCACGCCCGACCAGATCGCCAGCATGCAGCGACTCGGGATGTGTCCGGCCCCGCAGCCGATCTTCATCTACGAGTTCGGCGATCTCTATGTGGACGTGCTGGGCGAGGCCCGGCCCGGTGCTTCTTATCCCATGCGCGCCTGGTTCGAGGCCGGCCTGCATCCGGCGGCCAGCTCCGACGCGCCGGTCAGCGACACCAGCACGATGGTCAACCTCTACACTATGGTGACGCGCAAGACCGACAGCGGCCGGGTGCTCGGCGCTGATCAGAGCCTCAGCCTGGCCGAGGCCGTATCGGCTCTGACCTACAACGGCGCCTTCGTCAGTTTCTCCGAGGACGTCAAAGGCACGCTCCGGCCAGGTAAACTGGCGGATCTGGCGGTTCTCGACCGCGATATCTTTATACTCGAACCGGAGGCCTTGCCGGAAACCGAGGTCGACTTGACCGTACGCGGCGGGCAGATCGTGTACGACAGACTGGGCGAGGCTGCAACGTAGCCCTGTAAGCGCAGCGGACGCCGCTGCGCGTCGTCCGGAAGGCGGCTAGCGTACGGCTGGCTTGGCGCTGATACTCTCGCCGGAACCTGGCGCCGCCTTGGCAGCAAAGCCCCCGTTGGGAACGGCCGAGGGTTTGGCGGCATTGGCGTCGTTCACGCTCTTCTTGGGGCTGTTCCGCACCGATTCCATGCGCATAAAGCGGCCCTCGAGATAGGCGCCGGCCTCGATCGCCAGGGTTTCATGCACCACATCGCCCTGTACGCGAGCGCTTTTGGCGATGGTGACGCTTTTGGCGTTGATCTGACCGGATATGGTGCCGGCGATCGTGGCCATGTCCGCGTAGATCGAGCCCTTGACGTGTGCGCCCTGGCCCAAGGTCAGGCTGCGACTGGTGACGTCGCCCTCAATCAGGCCGTCGATCTGCACGTCGCCGGCGCTCTCGACATCACCCCTGATCTTCAGATCGGCGCTGATGATCGACGGGGCGCTGTTCGTCTTCGGTGGGTTATTCGATTGGCCCTGGCTCACAATATCCTCCGATGTGCTAACCGTTCCTGGAATACTCGCCCCTCGTATCTCCGATGTGCATCTTCGGCTTTGCCCACATCACCATACCGCAATGGCGGCCCATTTTCCTTAGCTGCCGTCCAGAGGGTTCAAACGCCACGGTTTTCGCCCCTTATGCACCGCGCCGGGATCCATCTTCAGGTCGTGATGGAAGATGCTGCCGACCACCTTGGCGGTCTCCGACATCACGACCGAATAGGCTGTGATGGGACCGTCTATTAGACCGCCGATCCATGCGCTATACGCATTGATTGATCCATTGATGAAGGCGCCCTTGCCGACCGCGACCGTTCGGCCGCTGATCTGTCCCTCGACCGTGCCGTAGATCTCGACATGCCCTCGGCTCTCGACCATTCCGATCACATGTAGGTCAGGAGCTAGCACGGAAGGTGTTGGTTCCGGGCTGTGCGCCGCCTCCGCACGCGTCGCTGCGCGTCGCGTCTCTCCGGTTGCGGCGCCATTGACCTTTCCCGACATGCTTTGGGACGTGGATCCTTCCGTCCTTTGGATCTGTCTCACGTCAAGGCCTTGTTAACATTTACGATAGCGACAGCAAGGGCAGGGCCCCTGTGTTATTTGTGTGAAACAAGTTTCCACAAAGACCGCCAAATGGGCATAGCACGCGCGGTCAGTATAAGCCAGTAAATGCCGTAGATGGTTAACGCTACATTTACAGCGCACACGATGGAGAGGCGTTGAGTGATGAAGATTTATGGGCTCAAGGGCATCACCCACGGTTGGGCCAGAGTCCTGACCGTCATGGGCCCGGACGGCGCCTCCGCCCTGCTGGCTAGGATCGAGGTCGCCGAGGACGTGAGTGTGACCGCTGTCGAGGGCCGGCTGACCCAGTACATCGAGCGTCGCAAGGGTGGCCTCGACCGCCTGATCGCGGCCAACGGCATTATCCTGTTGTCCAAGGCCGAGTGGGATGCCAAGAAGGCCGAGCTGGGCGCGGTAATTCTGCGGTAGAGTGCCGGGCAACAGTCGCCGCCAAGTCTATCCAACGCCAAATGAATGAACTAGGATGCGCCGCCGGCGAGCCAGCGGCCCGAGAACCGGCAGCCCGAGAACCGGCGGCATGGCAAACAAAGCACGCCTTTCAGAGGTGAGGAGAGATGCATAAATCCCTGTTGATCGATCCAGACAAGTGCACCTCTTGTCTGCAATGCGAAATGGCCTGCTCCTTCGAGCACGAAGGGGCCTTCAACCCGGCCAAGTCGCGCATCAAGGTCTTCGAGTTCGAGCACGGCAAGCGCGCCATCCCCTATACCTGCACACAGTGCGCGGAAGCCTGGTGCATGCATGCCTGCCCGGTGGAGGCGATCACCAAGAACGCGACCACCGGCGCCATGGAGGTCAACGAAGACGTCTGTGTCGGCTGCAAGGTCTGCACCATCGCCTGCCCCTTCGGCACGGTGAACTACAATCAGGATAGCGGCAAGGTGATCAAATGCGACCTCTGCGGCGGCGACCCGCAGTGCGCCGAGGCCTGCCCGACGGGCGCCATCACCTATGTGGATGCCGACTGGACCGGCCTGGAGCGCATGAAGCAGTGGGCGGTCCGCAGCGACAATCAAGAAGCGGCGCGCGGCTGACACACCGCGCCGATATGCAGGAGTTGCGACGATGAGCTGGCAGGGACAGATACTCCGGGTCGACCTCACCAAGGGGACCCACAAGGTCGAGCCGCTGAACATGGAGTGGGCCAACGCCTACCTCGGCGAGCGTGGGCTCGGCACCAAGTACCTCTGGGAAGGCATGGACCCCAAGGCCGATCCGATGGGGCCGGACAACATGCTGATCTTCGCCACCGGGCCGTTGACCGGCACCATGGCCTCGACCAGCGGCCGCTATGCGGTGCTCTGCAAGGGCCCGCTGACAGGTGCCATCGCCTGCTCCAACTCGGGCGGCAAGTTCGGCGCCGAGCTGAAGTTTGCCGGCTACGACCTGTTGATCCTTGAAGGCCGCTCGCCGAAGCCGGTCTATCTCCACATCGTCAACGACAAGGTTGAGATCCTACCGGCCGACGAGATCTGGGGCACGACCGTCTGGCACACCGAGGAGCACCTCAAGGCCAAGCACCAGAACCCCCTGCTGAAGATCGCCTCAGTTGGCCAGGCCGGCGAGCTGGGCGTGCGCTATGCCTGCGTCGTCAACGACCTGCACCGGGCGGCTGGCCGCTCCGGCGTCGGCGCGGTGATGGGCTCAAAGAACCTCAAGGCGGTCGCCGTGCACGGCACCGTCGGGGTCCGGGTCAAGGACGGCAAGCGCTTCATGCAGGCGGTCAAGGAGACCAACAAGCTTCTGGCCGAGAGCGAAGGCCGCCAGGACCTGACCGCCAACGGCACCGACGGCATGATCGACATGATGCAGGAGTGGGGCGGCCTGCCGACCCGCAACTTCCGCGAAGTGCAGTTCGAGGGCGCAGACAAGCTGAATCCGGTGGCCATGCAGACGCCGAACGAGCACGGCCATACCAACCTGATCACAAACAAGGCTTGCTTCGGCTGCACCATCGCCTGCGGCCGCATCGCCCACATCGACCCGCAGCACTTCACCATCGTCAACCGGCCGGAATACCGGCACGCCTCGGGTGGCCTGGAATACGAGACGGCCTATGCCTTCGGGCCGGTGGTCGGGGTCGACGACATCGATGCCCTGACCTTCGCCGGCTACATGATGAACGAGCACGGCATGGACCCGATCTCCTTTGGTGCCACCCTGGCAGCGGCCATGGAGCTTTACGAGATCGGCGCCATCACCGACAAGGATACCGACGGCATCGAGCTCAAGTTCGGCAACGCCGAGGCACTCACCGTCATGGCCGAGAAGACCGGCAAGGGCGAGGGCTTCGGCAAGATCCTCGGCCTCGGCTCCAAGCTGATGTGCGAAAAGTACGGCCATCCGGAGCTCTCCATGACCGTCAAGGGCCAGGAGTTTGCCGGCTACGACTCCCGTGCCCTGCAGGGCATGGGGCTGGGCTACGCCACCTCGAACCGCGGCGCCTGCCACCTCAAACACGACGTCTTCACCGAGGACATGGAGGACATCAGCGGCAACGGCAAGGCCAAGCCGGTCAAGGAGTCCCAGGACCGCGTCGCGGTCATCGATTCGACCGGGCTCTGCCTCTTCACCACGGCGGCTTGGGGCGTGCCGGAGTTCGCCAAGCTGGTCGACGCCGCCTGCGAGGGCGAATGGAACGAGGCGCGCATGCTGGAGATCGGCGAGCGCACTTGGACCCTGGAGCGCCAGTTCAACCTCGCGGCCGGCCTGACAAAGGCGGACGACACCCTGCCGAAGCGCATGCTGGAAGACCCGGTGCCGACCGGCAACGCCAAGGGCAAGGTTGCCGAGCTCGGCAAGATGCTGCCCGAGTACTACGAGGCGCGCGGCTGGACCGCCGACGGCGTTCCCAGCAACGAGACCCTGGCGCGGTTGGGGCTCTAGACGGCGATGGACTACGTTGTCCTCGGCGCCGGCCCGGCCGGCGTCATTGCTGCGGAAAACCTTCGGCAAGCCGATCCGGCCGGCAAGATCACGCTGGTCGGTGACGAGCCGGAGGCGCCCTATTCGCGCATGGCGATCCCCTATCTGCTGGCCGAGAACATCGGCGAGGAGGGGACCCATCTGCGACACGGCGCCAACCACTACGAGGGCCTGCGCATCGACCTGCGCCGCGACCGCGCGGCGGGGATCTCGCCGGCCGACAAGACGGTCGCGCTCGAAGGCGGCAGCAGCCTGTCCTACGGCAGGCTGCTGATCGCCACCGGCTCCAGGCCGACCCGGCCACCGATCCCGGGCATGGACCTGCCGGGCATCGAGTCCTGCTGGACCCTGGAGGACGCGCGCAAGATCATCGCCGGCACGAAGAAAGGCTCGCGGGTCGTGCTGATGGGCGCCGGCTTCATCGGCTGCATCGTGCTCGAGGCGCTGGCCGCCCGCGAGGTCGAGCTGACCGTGGTTGAGATGGCCGACCGCATGCTGGCGCGCATGATGGACGATATCGGCGGCGACATGATCAAGCGCTGGTGCGAGGGCAAGGGCGTCACCGTTCTGACCGGCACGGCGGTCAAGGCGGTGGAGCAGGCCGGCGATGCGCTGCGGCTCGACCTCGGCGATGGCAACTCGATCGAGGCCGATCTCGTGGTCTGCGCGACCGGCGTGGCGCCGAACCTGGAGTTTCTCGACGGCAGCGGTATCGAGACCGAGTTCGGCATCCTGGTCGACCATCACTTGCAGACCAGCGTGCCCGACATCTACGCCGCCGGCGATGTGGCACAGGGGCCGGATTTCTCCACCGGCGGAACGGCGGTCCATGCGATCCAGCCGACAGCTAGCGAGCATGGCCGCATCGCCGCGCTCAACATGGCCGGACGCAAGTCGCGCTACCGCGGCAGCCTGTCGATGAATGTGCTCAACACCCTGGGCCTGATCTCCAGCTCCTTCGGGCTCTGGGAAGGGGTTGAGGGTGGCGAGCGGGCGCAGGTCGCCGACCGCGACGGCTTCAAGTACCTGCGCCTGGAGTTCCAGGACGACCGGGTGGTCGGCGCCTTGGCGATGGGCCTCACCCAGCACGTCGGCGTGGTCCGCGGATTGGTGCAGACCCAGATCAAGCTCGGTCCCTGGAAAGAGCAGCTGATGCACGATCCGCATCTGGTGATGGATGCCTACCTGGATCGCACCAAGGGTTTGCCCTGATGAAAATCACTGTCCGGACCGCCGGTAATCTGGGCAAGTACCTGCCGCCGGGCAGCGCGCAGAACCGCGCCGAGCTGGAGGTGGCCGAGGGTGCCTCGCCGGTCGATGTTTTGGCGAAGCTCGGCATGCCCTTGGAGGGCAGCTATCTGATCTCGGTCAACGGCTCGGCCCTGCCCAAGGCCGAGCGACCAGGCCACAAGCTGGCGGAGAACGACGACCTGGCCATCATGCCGCCGCTGCGGGGTGGGTAAGGCGGAGGGCTCCTAGCCTTTCTTCCGCGGCATGTCGATGACGCGGCCGGTGTCGCGCTTGGGATCCATGTTGAAGTCCTTGCGCACCTCGACGTTGCGTAGGATGACCTCGAGGCAGGTCACGTCGTCGAAGTCGCCGTGGCCGGGCTCTTCGTACTTCGCCTTGAAGCTGCGGACCATTTCCAGTTCGTTCGGCAGCAGCTTATCCTCGACTTCGGCAAGCAGCTCGAGCAGGCGCTTGATCTCGACGTGGCGGGTCATATCGAACATGTCGGCGTCCTTGGTCGCGTCGCTGCCCGGGGGATCTTGCGAGAGGCTAGCACTATCCGGCACCTTGCCAAAGCTACGGATGGTGGAGGGGCGGGCCTTGGTCGGATTATGCGCCCTCATCCGATGATGAGATCATTTCGTTTGCCGTCGATGTCGCGCTGGCTGAGATAAGGCGCCATTCAAGGTCGCCCGCGCGATGGGATGCTGCGACCGCCGTGCGAAAGGAGGACTGCGTGCCCCGTTACCGATACTTCACCGCCGACGTCTTCACCGACCGCGCCTTCGGCGGCAATCCGCTGGCCGTCTTTCCCGATGGACAGGGCCTGACCGGCGCGCTGATGCAGCGCGTCGCCCGAGAGCTGAACCTCTCGGAGACCGTCTTTGTGCTGCCGCCGGAAGACGCGGCCAATACGCGGCGGCTGCGCATTTTCACGCCGGCGACCGAGCTTCCCTTCGCGGGCCATCCGACTGTCGGCACGGCCTTCGTGCTGGCCAAGATTGGCGACATCGCGTTGGGGGGCGAGGTGACCGAGATCGTCTTCGAGGAAGGCGTCGGGCCGGTGCCGGTGACGATCCGCAGCGGCAATGGCCAGCCGCAGTTTGCGCAGCTGAGCGTGGCCCAGCTTCCCGAGTTCGGAAGCGAGATACCGTCCATCGATGAGCTTGCCGCGACTCTCTCGCTGGCGGCCGAGGATATCCTGACGGGCAACGATGGGCCGCAGGTGGTCTCCTGCGGCGTGCCCTTTCTCTTTGTGCCGCTGCGCGACCGCGCCGCCCTGGGCCGCGCCCGGATGCAGCGCGATCTCTGGGAGCGGCACCTGGCCGAATCGGCAGGGCCGCAGGTCTTTGTCTTTTGCCGCGACCCGGAGTTGCCCGGCTCGGACATCCGCGCGCGCATGTTCGCGCCGGCCATGGGCATCGAGGAAGACCCGGCGACCGGGGCCGCCGCCTCTGCGCTGGCCGGCTATCTGGCCGCACGCGAGGCAGCGTCGGATGGCACGCTCGCCTGGACCGTCGAGCAGGGCTTCGAGATGGGCCGGCCGAGCCTACTGGAGATCGAGGCCGATAAGGCCGGCGGCGCGATTACGGCCGTGCGCGTCGGCGGCCGCTCGGTCATGGTGAGCGAAGGCAGCATGGAGATTCCAGTCTGACCATACCCCTGTCGACACATCTCGACGTCTGGCCCGTGGGGCTAAGCGCGCGCCACTGGCCGTTGCGATAGACAAGTTTTTGCCATTAGATCTTCAAATCTGTCACCTGCCTGAAACATCTGAATTTCAGATTGTATCGCAACATTCGGATTAGAATTTATCGGGCAAAATCTAAGATTTTGTCATTTGTTTTGTCCCGCCGCCCTCCACATATCGCCTCCAGATGGATCCCCCCGGAGCCCGACGCAGCCGTCGGGCCCGGGACAGCGAATGAGGAGATTGCGGATGTCGAGCGTGCAAGATCGCGCCTTTGGCGGGGCCGGCGGCGAGAGACCCCATAGACCGGTGGGCCGGGCAGGTCCCCAGGAGAAACCCTCGCTGGCCTACTATGTCGTGCTGATCGCGATTCTCGCCCTGTTCAGCTACGCCATTATAGCCGGTGAGCCGCAGTCCGAGCGGGACCGCAGCCATTTCCAGCAAGAGTGGTCGAGCGAGGCTCCTCGACCGGGTCCTGGCATCTACGACGGCCGCGGCAAGTGGGGTGGCTACGCGGACTGACGCTAGCCTCTATGAAGAGATGGACCGGCGGCCTCTTGAGGCCGCCGGTTTCTTGACTCTAAGAGCCCGACTCAAAACTCTATGAGGGATAGCAATATCTTGCGAGGCGTCTGGTGGTCAGCCTGATATGGGCGATGTTGATCCAAGCCTCGGCGCTTTCGATAGATTTCTCCCAATCCTTTGCCAAT